>OJKY01000780.1_pt1 | contig 22807 bp, 25 predicted proteins | sample 1596571 | NCBI WGS metagenome assembly OJKY01 (sample SAMEA4350170, study PRJEB24818) | metagenome | biome: human; feature: gut; material: faeces | place: Denmark | collected 2013-09 | reverse complement strand
CCTCCAACATGAGCAAGGAAGACATCGACAAGGCCGTCAAGGAAGCCGAGCAGTATGCCGCCGAGGACGCCAAGATCAAGGAGAAGGTCGAAGTGCGCAACCAGGCCGACCAGATGGTCTACCAGAGCGAGAAGACCCTCGGCGAAGTGGGCGACAAGATCCCCGCGGACGAGAAGGCCAAGGTGCAGACCGGTATCGACAAGCTGAAGGAAGTCCTCAAGGGCGACGATACCGACGCCATCAAGAGCGCGACCGAGGAGCTCACGCAGATGTTCTACCAGATGAGCGAGAAGCTCTATCAGCAGGCCAATCCGCAGGGAGGCGCACAGGCTGGCCCCGACATGGGCGGCCAGAACGGCGGCGCGCAGACCGGCCCGAACGGTCAGCAGTATTATGATGCTGACTACAAGGTCGTGGATGACGACGACAACAACAAGAAGTAAGAAAAACCATTCGACGCAGCGGGGACAGTTTATACTGCCCCCGATTGCGGCGTTTTTAGGAGCGTAGTCTATGGCTGAAAATAAAAGAGACTATTACGAGGTGCTGGGTATTTCCAAGGGCGCTTCGGAAGAAGAGATCAAAAAAGCATACAAAAAGCTCGCGCGCAAGTATCACCCCGACATGAACCCCGGCGACAAGGAAGCGGAGGAGAAGTTCAAGGAGATCAACGAGGCGAACGAGGTTTTGAGCGACCCCGACAAGAAGGCGCGCTATGACCAGTTCGGCTTTGCGGGCGTCGACCCGAATTACGGCGCAGGCGCCGGTGGCGGCGCTTACGGCGCGGGCGGGTTTGACTTCGGCGACCTTGGCGACATCTTCGGCAGCTTTTTCGGCGGGGGCTTCGGCGGCGCGCGGGCAAACCCCAATGCGCCGCAGCGCGGCGAGAGCCTGCGCACGAGCGTTACCATTAGCTTTGAGGAAGCGGCCTTCGGCTGCGAAAAAGAGGTCAGCATCGACCGCATCGAGCAGTGCCCGGACTGCCACGGTTCGGGCTGCGCCCAGGGCACGACCGCCGAGGTTTGCCCGGATTGCCGCGGCAGCGGCGTGGTTCAGCAGCGCCGCCAGACGCCGCTGGGCTTCATGTCCACCTCGGCCCCCTGCCAGCGCTGCGGCGGCAAGGGTAAGATCATTCATCAGCCCTGCCCCAAGTGCGGCGGCAAGGGCATGATCCGCCACCGCAAGACCATCAAGGTCAGTATCCCCGCGGGCATCGACAACGGGCAGACCATTTCCCTGCGCGCGCAGGGCAACGCGGGCAAAAACGGCGGCCCGGCGGGCGATCTTCTGATCGTTGTTGCCGTGCGGCCGCATGAGATCTTCCGCCGTGAGGGGACGAGCGTCCTCTGCGAGGCGCCCATTACGTTCACGCAGGCGGTGCTTGGCGGAGAGCTGGAGATCCCGACGATCGACGGCAAGGTGAAGTACACGATCCCCGAGGGGACGCAGAGCGGCACGACCTTCCGCCTGAAGGGCAAGGGCATTCCCGGCCTCAACGGCCGCGGCCGCGGCGACCAGTACGTCACCGTGTATATCGAGACGCCGCGCAACCTGAACCGCGAGCAGAAGGAAGCGCTCAGGAAGTTCAGCGAGCTGCTCGGCGAGAAGAATTATGAAGAGCACAAGGGCTTTTTCGGAAAGTTCAAGCTGTAAAGGGTAAAAGATGTATTTATCGGATTATCATACCCACTGTGCGCTTTCGTTCGACTCGAAAACGCCGGTGGAGGACATGGTGCGCGCAGGCATCGCGCAGGGGCTTCAGGAGATGTGCCTGACCGATCATGTGGATCTCTATCGCCCGCGAGAATATACGCACTGGGAGCATGACTTTTCCGCGCGTGCGGAGACCTTTGCGCGCGCCGATCGCGCCGCGGAGGGGAAGATCGTCGTGCGCCGCGGCATCGAGCTTGGCGAAGCGATGCGCGACTTTGCCTACGCCGACGAGCTGCTCTCGCGTTTGCCGGAGCTCGACTTTGTCATCGGCTCGCAGCATCAGCTCTCGGAAAAGTACGACTGGGACGATCTCTACTTCATGCCCGGCAGCACCGAGCAGGAGGCGAGAGAACAGATCACCGACTATCTCGCGCTTGTGCTGCAAACGGCAAAGTGGGGCAAATTCTCCGTGCTGGGGCACCTGACGCTGCCGCTGCGCTACATGAACGAGAACCACGGTATGCACATGAGCTTCAACGGTTTTGAGGACGAGGTTGCGCAGGTGTTCCGCGCGCTCATCGAAAACGGCTGCGGCATCGAGTGCAACGTGAACCGCGGCAACACGCCGCTGCCGGACGGGAAGTGGCTGAAGCTCTACCGCGAGCTTGGCGGCGAGATCATTACCATCGGCACCGATGCCCACACGCCGGAATTTGTCGGCACGCACGTGCGGGAAACGCAGGAGCTTTTGAAGAGCTGCGACCTCGGCTATGTGTGTACGTTTGAAAAGAAAAAACCGGTTTTTCACAAAATCTGACCGATAAAAGGAGAAAAATTATGAAGATCGCATTGGGCTGTGACCACGGCGGATACGCCATGAAGGAAGACATCAAAAAGCAGCTGGAGGGGCTGGGCCACGAGGTCAAGGACTGCGGCACCTACTCCACCGAGAGCTGCGACTATCCCATCTTCGGCGAGGCTGCCGCGCGTGCCGTGGCAAGCGGGGAGTGCGAGTACGGCATCGTCGTCTGCACGACCGGTATCGGCATCTCCATCGCGGCGAACAAGGTGAACGGCATCCGCTGCGCGCACTGTGCCGATGCGCTCGAAGCGCAGCTCTGCCGCCAGCACAACAACGCCAACATGATGGCCATCGGCGCGGGCTTCACGGGCCCCAAGCTGGCTTCGGTCATGGTCGAGACCTTCCTCTCCACCGAGTTTGAAGGCGGCCGCCATGCCCGCCGCGTTGCGCTGCTCGACGGCATTCAGGGCTGAAGCCATACAAATTGCGGGAAATCAACAAAAACCGAGAGGTTTTTGTTGATTTTTTGCTTTGCAGAAGGTAACATTGGGGTACGGAAAAAGGAGGCGAAAGCGGACAATGGCAAGAAAAACGAGCGGAACGAAGGGCTATGCCGGCTATCACGGGCGCAGGCGCGGCAGAGGTGTGCTGGCGGTGCTGCTGGTGGTCGTTTTGCTGCTGGCATGCGGCTTTTTGTTTGCGCAGCGCTATATGGTTTATGAGGCGGACGGTTCTGTTCGTTTTGAGCTCCCGTGGGCGAAAAAGACAGCGCAGGACGACACGGCAGACAATAGCGATAGCGGCGACGGGGAAAAGCAGGACGACCTTGAGATCACCGTGGAAAAGCCCGCCATCAAGGATACCCACGCGGTCGAGTTGGACGCTTCGGTGCTCGGCGGCGAGTGGCAGACGGCGCTGGACGGCCTTGACAAGGACGTGAACGCTGTGGCTGTCGAGCTCAAGGACGCAAGCGGCAAGATCTATTACGAGTCCAAGGTGCCCGGCGCGATCGACTGCGGCGCGGTGAGCGGCGGCAGCGCCTCGCGCAGCGCCATTGCGGGCCTGGTGGACTCGGACTATTACACGATCGGGCGCATCAGCACGCTCCACGACAGCCTGTATGCCTACAAGCACATGACGGACGCCGCCGTTTGCCAGCTGACGGGATTCGTCTGGTACGATACGAACAGCACCCACTGGCTCGCACCCGAAAAGCAGGCGGCGCGGCAGTATGTGACCGATCTCGTCACGGAATGCGCACAGATGGACTTTGACGAGCTGCTGCTCGACGATTTCCACTATCCGCGCGAGGGACGGCTGAGCCGCATCAAGACGGACGAGCGCACGATGACACAGCAGGAAGCGCTGATGCTGCTTTCGGACGATCTCCATGCCGCGCTGGAGCAGGCGGGCTACAAGGGAAAGCTCTCCGTCAGCGTAGACGCAGACATTGTGCTTGCGGGCAGCGAAGAGAAGTCTGGCATCGTGATGAGCGAGCTTGCGGAGACGTTCGACCGCGTGTATGTAAAGGTGACGGCGGAGCAGCTTGAAAGCGTCACGGAGGCGATGAAGACCTACGATGTCGAATTTGTCCCTATTGTGGGAGAGGCGACGGACAGCGGCAGCTATCTCATCGAAAAGTAAGAAAAAAGAACCGTTCGATCGGACGGTTCTTTTTTGCTGCTTTATAAGGGGGCGGAAGATCAGCGCGCCATGCGCCGCTCCACGGCTTCGGCGCTCATGGCGGGGTTGATGGTCTCTTCGCTCTCCACCGCGAGGGCGGCGGCTGCCGTGCCGGCGGCGGCGCTTTCCGCGAGCGTCCTGCCGGAGAGGAACGACCAGACGAGCGACGCCATCATCGCGTCGCCCGCGCCGGTGGCGTTGCGCATCTCCGCTTTGCAGATGGGCGCTGCGTGCACTTCGCCGCGCTGTGCGGCGAGCACACCGTCGCCGCCGAGGGAGAGGAACACGCGCCCCACGCCCTGGTCAAGCAGCGCCTGCGCGGCCTGACGCAGGCTCTCGCCGTCCGTAATCTGCACACCGGAGAGCAGCTCTGCTTCGATGCGGTTGGGCTTGAGCGTGTGCACGCGGGCAAGAAGCCCCCGGAGCTTTTCTGCCTTGACGGTGGAGACGGGGTCGATGAAAATGGGCGCGGTGCAGTGCTCGGTCAGGTACGCGATGGATCCTCGCGGCAGATTTGCGTCGATGACCACAGCAGCCGCGCCGTTGAGAAGATCGAGCTGAGAGGCAAAATAGTCCGGTGTCAGCTTTTCGCAGATTTCCATGTCGGACACGGCGATGGCCATATCGCCGTCGCTGTCGCCGACGAAAACGTAGGTCGAGGTGCGCCCGTCGGGCACGAGCAGGGCGTGCGAGAGGTCGATGCCGAGTTCTCGGCAGCTCTGCTCGATCTGCAAAGCGCGCGAGTCGCCGCCTAAGGCGGTGAGAAGATAGGTTGGCACGCCGAGCAGGCGCATGTTGTGCGCAATGTTGCGCCCCACGCCGCCGAGACTCAGCTCGACACGTCCGGGGTTGGAATCCCGGCCGCGCAGGGGAGCGAAGGAATGAGCGCCGATGTCGATATTTGCGCCGCCGCAGACGACGGCGTAGGGAAGATTGTTTTTGTTGTGCATGGTAGGGAATCCTTAGAAATTATTTGTGGTACAGGCGCTTGGACTCATACTTCGGCTCGCAGCTGACGTGAATGCCGAGGCGCTTGTAAAGCTTGATGTCCTCCTCCGAGATGATGACGGAGAAGTGTGCGTCGCAGCCGCGCAGGCTGCCGAGCTGATCACGGGCCATGTCTGCCAGCGGGTTCGTCAGCCCTGAGATCGCCAACGCGATGAGTACCTCGTCGGAGTGCAGACGCGGGTTGTGATGGCCGAGCGACTGGATCTTGAGCGCGGAGATCGGTTCGATGACCTGGTTGGAGATGAGGTCAAGGTCGCTGCGAATGCCGGCCATGGCCTTGAGCGCGTTCAATAGCAGCGCTGCCGAAGCGCCGAGCAGGGAAGAGGTCTTGCCCGTGATGACGCGGCCGTCGGGCAGCATCATCGCGCCTGCGGGCGCATCGGTCTCCTCGGCCTTCTGGTTGGCTGCGGCGATGGCGGGGCAGAGCTCTGGCGTCACGTCTGCCTGCTGCATCACAAGCTCAAGCTTTCTGAGCTGGCAGGCGTCTGCCACGCCGCGCGCCACGTCGACCTGCGCGGCATAGTAGCGGCGCAGGATCTCCATACGCGAAGCCTGACGGCAGACTTCGTCGTTGATGATGCAGTTGCCCGCCATGTTGACGCCCATGTCGGTGGGGGACTGGTAGGGGCACTTGCCGGAGATGCGCTCGAAGATCGCGCGCAGAACGGGGAAGATCTCCACGTCGCGGTTGTAGTTGACGGTCGTTTCGCCGTAAGCCTCGAGGTGGAAGGGGTCGATCATATTTACGTCGTCAAGGTCGGCGGTTGCCGCCTCGTAGGCGAGGTTCACGGGGTGCTTGAGCGGCAGGTTCCAGATGGGGAAGGTCTCAAACTTCGCGTAGCCCGCGCTCACACCATGCTTGTGCTCATGGTAGAGCTGGGAGAGGCAGGTGGCCATCTTGCCGCTGCCGGGGCCGGGGGCGGTGATGACGATGAGCGAATGCGTCGTTTCGATATATTCGTTGCGGCCGAAGCCCTCGTCGCTGACGATGTGGGCAACGTCGGAGGGATAGCCGGCGATGGGGTAGTGGCGGTAGTTGCGCACGCCCAGCGTGTTGAGCCGCTTGATGAAGGCGTCCGCCGCGCTCTGGCCGGCGTACTGCGTGATGCACACGCCGCCGACATACAGGCCCAGCGAGCGGAACGCGTCGATCAGGCGCAGGCAGTCGTCATCGTAGGTGATGCCGAGGTCGCCGCGCACCTTGTTTTTCTCAATGTCGTTCGCACTGACCGCGATGACGATCTCTGCATCGTCGCGTAGCTGCTGGAGCATACGGATCTTGCTGTCGGGCTGGAAGCCGGGCAGCACACGCGAAGCGTGAAAATCGTCAAACAGCTTGCCGCCGAATTCAAGGTACAGCTTGCCGCCGAACTGGCCGATGCGCTCGCGGATGTGCGCGGACTGCATGGCAAGGTATTTATCGTTGTCAAAACCGATCGTTCCCATCGTAAAAAGCACCTCATTCTCTCAACACATAATATAAAAACATTATATAGAAAACAGGGGGAAATGACAAGAAAGGCGCACGCAGAAAAATGACTGAAAAAGGCGGGACAATTTCTGCTATTTTCCCCTCTTTACATTCCTGCCCGCTTAGCGTATGCTGTAAATAGTCTCCCTCTGCGAAAAAGAAAAACTGGATTCTTGTAAAAAAGTGTTGACAAAACATAGCTGGTGTAGTAGTATATCACTGTTCGGTTCGCGCGGTTAGCTCAGCTGGTAGAGCACATGCTTGACGTGCATGGGGTCACAGGTTCGAGTCCTGTACCGCGCACCAGAGAAAAACCTTGAAGCTTCAATGGCTTCAAGGTTTTTTTGCTGCCCTGAGGTGCCATTTACCCTTTATCGTACCCTTTATAAATTGAGAACATTTGTAATGAAGCCTTCCATACGCTGCGCGCTGACCGAGCGCATATCGTCTGTGAAATGACCGTAGACGTCAAGGGTAAAGGCGGCGGTCGCGTGACCGAGATTGCTCTGCACGGTTTTGATGTCATCACCGGCGCGGATGCAGTTGACGGCGTAAGTATGGCGAAGGTCGTGTATCCTTGCGTCGGGAAGGCCAATACGCTTCACGATACGTTTGAAGCTATCAAAGATCGCACGGTAGGAGATATAGCGTCCGAACTCATTGGTGAACACCAAGCCGCTGTCCTCCCACGCCGGACCTGCCATCAGACGCTGTTTGGCCTGCTGCACTTTCTGTGCTTGCAGCAGCTTCATCACATACGGCGCGGGTGTGATGGTACGGCCCTTGTTGTTTTTCGGCGGGGAGAAGTAATACTCTCCACCCTTTTTCTGCTCCCTGCGAAGCTGCTTATTGATGAGGAGCGTACCCTTTTCAAAATCCACGCAATCCCACATCAATCCGAGCAGCTCACCTTCGCGCAAGCCGGTGAAGAGATCGACGGTGAGCGGAATTTCATACTTGCTGCCTTTCAAGAGATTCAAAAGCTGAGCGGTCTGTTGGTCGGTCAGCGGATGGATCTCTTTTTTGACGATTTTGGACAGAACACACGCGGTCGTCGGATTGTAGCGGATGTAGTTGAGAAGGACGGCTTGTTGGAGCGCTTTGTGCAGCACACCGTGGATGTTCTTGATGGTTTTAGCACTCAGTGCGGGCTGCCCATCATGTTCCTGTGAGAGTGAGTTATAAAGACGCTGGACCGTATGAGCCTTTAGCGTTTCAAGCGGAATATTGCCGAGCGCAGGCCGCAGATAAAGCTTAGCCTGCCGTTCGTAGAGATACGCTGTGGAATCCTTGACGCCGATCTGATAGTCTTTCAGCCAAATATCAAGCCATTCATTCACAGTCATTTTGCAAGGCTCCTGGTATGTTCCATTGTCGATCTCCGCGGTGATCGCGGTGAGCTTCTGCCGCACCTCCTTCTGCGTTTTGCCGTAGACGGATTTTTGAATCTGCTTTCCCGTTCCGGGATCAATGCCGAGGGTATAGCGTGCCTCCCAGCGTCCATCAGGACGCTGACGGATCGTGCCGCCGCCCTTGGATCCTTTTGTCTTTCGTGTTGCCAATGTTTCCTCCTTTTCTTCTGAAATCATAAAACGGCCAGTCAGTCCGTTGTTTTATCGCTGCTTGTCGCTGTCGAGCCACGCCACGAAGTCCTCAAAGGACAGCTTGCCTGCTATGCAGGCGTCGCGCTTTTCCCGCGCCGTCTTCGACCATGCGGTGAACTCCGCCTTGCTCATCGTTCCATACCGCACACGGGCGTTGTGTGCCTTGTAGGAGCGCGTAAACTCCCTTGTGGCGGGGTTCTTCATCTGCCTGCTCTGATATTGCACGACGGCTCCCATTTGGCGGCAGGTCTTTTCCGAGCCTTCCATCAACCGTGTGCAGTAGTCCTGCGTGATGTTGCCGGTCACAACAAAGTATCTGCCGCAGTTTTTGCACTTGTGGATCGGGAGCGGCAGGCGGAGACAATAGGCTTTCAGGTAGTTGTAGAGGTCTCGCACGGTGTTGGGATAGAGCACCTCGCGCAGTGCTGTCCTGATGCCACGCTCGCGCAGCAGCTCCACGCTGTAATGGTAGGCGCTGTCATACGCCGGACCGTCCAGCATGACCTCCTCGGTGGCAAGCTCGCCGTACCTCATATCGTCGAAGCGGAGCAACGCATCGTAGTGCGCCTCGCGGTATCTCTCTGCCGTGGAGTAGTCCGGCTGATAGCGGTCGTCCAGGCATCGTTCGATCAGCGCCTTTGCATCGCTGACGATGGCTTCAAAATCGTTGGCAAATGAAAGGACAAGCGCTGCGTCAGCATCCTGACCGTGCGCGTATGCCGATTCCAGCTCGCTCAGCTCCTTTGCGAGCAGCCCAAAGAACGGATGCACTTTGCAAAGCGGCAGTGACAGCTCCAGCAGCTTCCTCCATGCGGACTCGTTCTTCTCCGTTTGTACCAGCTTATTGATCTCGGACAATACGCAGTAGGCATCATAGAAGTCCGTATCATAAAGGTCGATGAGACATTGACCGAGGTCCTGCGTTTGATCGAGATAGGTCATGCGGCTTCCCAGCGTCTTGTCATATAGTGCAAAGCATTCTTTTCGTTCCAGGGTGATGTAATACCGGAATTCCATTTTCGAGGAGGTCACACATGAACAACAACTACGAAAATCTGCCTGCGGTGCTGAATGCCAATCAGCCCGCGGAGGCGCTGGGTATCTCCCGCGCAGGAGCATACCAGCTCCTCAACACGGGGACCTTTCCCACGCTGCGCATCGGCAAGCGGCTGCTTGTGCCGAAGGACAAGCTCATCGACTGTATCGAGCAGAATACGGGAGGTGGGAATGGCAACTGAAAAAGAAACGACTGCCCCGATTTCATCTGTTGCACCAGATGGGGAGCAGCCGTCCGCGCTTGCACGCACAGACAGTATAACAGACATTGAGGAAACGCACAAGCGGTTTGGAAAGATCCAGATCATGACCATGCCGGAGCTGATGGAAACACGCTTTCGCGTCCGCCCGGCGGTCATCGACGGACTGCTGCCGGCGGGGACTTACCTCCTCGCCGGCGCACCGAAAATCGGCAAGTCCTTTCTCGTATTGCAGATGGCCTATCAGGTGAGCATGGGAGCGCCCTTCCTTGGCTTTTCTTCCCGGCAAGGTACGGTTTTGTATCTTGCCTTAGAGGATACCTGTGAGCGATTGCAGAAGCGTCTAGCGCAGATGACAGAGCAGGGCAGCGAGCACCTGATCCTCTCCGTCTTTTCCGAAACACTGGACGAAGGCCTGACGGAACGGCTGAGCGACTTTTGGAGCGAGCACGCGGACACGGTACTTATCATTATTGACACGTTACAGCGGGTGCGGAGCCGGACGCCGGATAACGGAAGCTACGCCGCCGACTACGATACGCTGGCAAGGCTGAAGGAGTTTTCCGACACCTACGGCGTCACCGTGCTGGTCGTTCATCACACGCGCAAGGAGGGCGCGGAAGATGTGTTCAACACCATCTCCGGCACGAATGGCTTGATGGGCGCGGCGGATGGCGCGCTGATTCTATACAAAGACAAGCGCACCGCTTCGGATGCTGTTTTAGAGGCGGTAGGACGCGACCAGCAACAGCTTCGATTGCACATCTCTTTTGATGCCGCACATCTTCACTGGGAGCTGGTCGAGGTGGAGACGGGACGGTTCAAGGAACCGCCGAACCCGCTGTTCGAATTTCTTTCTCGGCTGGTAAACGAAGAAAACCCATCGTGGAACGGCACAGCGACAGAGCTCGCGCAGTGTCTCTCCGAGATGGACAGCAGCCGGAGCTTCACACCCAACTGGATCGTACGGACGCTGAATGTGCAGCAGGAGAATTTGCTGCGCGAGTATGGCGTCCGCTATGTTTCCCACCGCACGAGAGAGGGCAAGAGCCTTTCGCTGCGGTGGGACGGTGTACGGTAATGTACGGTATGTACGGTAAAAATGGGAGTGGGGGTATCCCCTCAAAATACCGTACATTATCGGACATACCGTACACCGGCAGGGTCATTTTCCGTGCCGTGAGGCGGCGGGAAATGACCGCTTGAGGGAGTCCAGAGGGAACGGCTGGCACACGGACTTTGGTACAAAGTCTAGTGTGTTATACCCATCACGACGGGGGACGGGAAAACTGCGCGGGGACGCCGCTCCCCGCGCAGCTTTGACCGGGCCGAAAAAGAAGGACGACAGATGACGGTATCGTCATCTGTCGGGCGCACTTTTTCAGAAAGTCGTGATGGGGATTCTACGCTCCCTCGTCCCCAAATACGACAAAGGAGAAACAGTGATGGCGTATGCCATATTACGATTTGCCAAGCATAAGGGCGGCGCGTCCAAGGCGCTGAGCGCCCACCACGAGCGGACAAAAGAAGTTTACGCCAGCAATCCGGATATCGACGCGGAACGCACGAAGCAGAATTTCCATCTGGTCACACCTCGTTGGAGTTACGAGCAGGAGATCCGGCACCGCATCAGGATGGCGGGCTGCCGCGTGCGGAAAGACAGCGTAAAATTTGTAGACACGCTGGTGACGGTCAGTCCTGAGTTTGCAAGGGTGCATGAAGCAGAAATGCCGGAATACTTCACGAGGGCATTCGATTTCCTGAAAGAGCGCGTGGGCGAAGAAAACATCATTTCTGCCGTGGTACACATGGATGAAAAGACGCCGCACCTGCACCTGTGCTTCGTGCCGCTGACGAAGGACAAGCGGCTGTCCGCAAAAGAAATTCTCGGCAACAAGAAAAGTATGATCCGTTGGCAGGACGACTTTTACGCCTGCATGGCGGAACGGTGGCCGGAGCTGGAGCGCGGCACACCTGCCGTTGAAACGAAGCGCAGGCACCTGACGCCGCAATGGTACAAGAAAGTGACCGCGATGGACGCCAAGCTGGAGAAGATAGAAACGGCTTTGAACGGCATCAATGTGCTGAATGCGGGCAAAAAGCGCGAGGAGGCCGTTGCGCTGCTGGCGCAGCTCTTGCTGGAGGTAGAGTCCTTTCAGGCAGAAATTCAGCAGATGCAGGCGGCCGTAACGAATTCGCTCTCCATGCAGCGATGCAGCGCCGAAGAAAACGAAGCGCTAAAGGACGAGCTGACCGCCGAGCGCCGCAAGAGCGCCGAGCAGCGCGTGAAGCTCACCGTGTTGGAGGAGCGGTACAAACGAGCGGAAAAGCTGCTAGACGGAGTGCCGAAAGAACTGCTAAAACAGCAAATGGATAGTCGGCAGGAACGATAGATATTCGATATTCCAATGGCTTGCCTGATTGTCTCCACTAATATGAAGTTAATATAGCAGTAGGATTGCGATACCATTGCAAATACAATGTGATACTGACAAATGTTTCCATTCGCATATCAATGCTCCCCACTTTAATTACACGCCACATCCATGATTTCAATATGCAGTAATCAATCCATCGGAAAGTTTGGGCGCTGCTTTAAGATGTCCTGACAATAGTTCTGACAGTGCTTGATAAATTGTATTGCCATCAGACTCAGCTGCTTGCCACGTTTTGTGGCTATGTTGATGTCATATGCAGAGGAGATGTAATCTTCGAAAAAAATATAGCGGGTATCTGGATGGGGCAAGTTTTTAGACAACGAGCTGATTAAAAAAGAAGCTCCTCTCTTCTCACCTGCAAAAGAAACCAATGTGCTCCCTTCACGGCAGGGGAAAATATCAGGCACCTTTCCATACTCAGCAAATTTTGTCTGCAGATATGCGTAGTCATTGTAAGTTTCCGGCGCAGAAACGGCAATTTTGATTCCAGACAAGTCGGAAACCTCAATAAACCGCTTAGAGGGCGATACCATGTCTTTGGGAATCAGGAAACAACGGTAGTTGCGAAAAAGGTGAATATAATTCAGATTTTCGTTCTTCTTAGAATTGCTGCAGAATGCCAAGTCATAATCGCCATCAAGCAGCATTTCTTCAATCTCCATATCATTAGAGCAGCCATAGCAAAACTGGCATTCAGGTCTTTTCTCAATGAAATCAAAGATTAGATTCTGCGGGATGCAGAGAAAAAAGCCAAACGGGAAAAGAATATTTAACTTATTACAGTCCGTGACATTACATTTTTTCAAAATCGAATAGGACGACTCTACGATTTGCTTCATTTCTGGCAAGATGCGTTCTCCGTCGTGGGAAAGTGTAATGCCGGAAGATGTTCGTAAAAACAGTTGAACACCTAGTTCGTTTTCAAGACTTTGAATAGCACGGCTAAGTCCCTGCTTAGAAAAAAACATCTTTTGCGCTGCTTTTGAGATACTGCCCTCCTCAACTAACCTCAAAAAAGTTTCGCACTGTTTTATGTTCATCGGCATCCTCCTATGTTCTATCTCAGCTTATACTTGTTATAGGCTGTTTTGCAGAAAGAGCAAAAGCCTTCGATAACCTCAAGTTTTTTGGCTATTATATCATTCTCTGCACATTTTCGTGTCATTTTTTTGTTGACAAATGTCATATTTTTGATGCTGTGCGGTGCCAAGTTATTGTGCTAAACTGCAGTTACTGGGCACATAGTTTGGCAAAAACACCGCAAATATCGATGGACACCTATTTCGTGCGCAGAAAAAATAGAAGAGGAAGTGCTTTTATGTCTGAACAAGCTATCCTGTACGAGCAAGTAGACAGTATTGCCAAAATTTGGATGAACCGTCCCAATCAGGGCAATCGTATCAGCCGCAAACTTTTTTTGGAGTTGGATTCAGCAATGACTAAAGCAATCGCTGACCCATCTGTTCGGGTTATCATCATTTCGGCAAAGGGGGAAAACTTCTGTTGCGGCTTTGATGTTGGTGATCCCGATGCAAGTCTGAACAACAATGATGCCTGTGATGTCACATGGGAGTACCGCCGTGACAATACTCAGGAAGAGATTGATCTCTGGATGAAACTGTACACCTCAAAAAAACCCGTTATCGGCGCAATCAAGGGGCGTGTGTTGGGAGGCGGCTATTTCATGGCTATGATGTTCGACTGCATTGTAGCTGCTGACAATACGGTTATGGATAATGGAGAGTTTGCATTAGGGATGTCTTACACAGATTATGTCCCGTTTGATCTTTGGAAAATCCCCATGAATATTGCCAAGGAAAAATTGCTCACGGGTTATCCCATCACCGCAAAAGAGGGCTTCCGTTTGGGCCTGTTTAATCGAGTGGTCAGTGTCGATCAGCTTGACGAGACCGCCATGACACTTGCTCGCCGCATGCTTCGGCTATCTCCATATACCCTGAATATCCATAAGGAACTATGCAATATGGCATACGATCTGCAAGGTATTCGGAATATCGTCCCCTATGCAAAGGAAACCTTCAATATTGGAATGGAGTTGCCTGGTACCAAGGAAAATCAGGAAATGTGGGACTATGCTCGCTCCAATCCCCCGGGCGCACTTGTTGACCTGTTTGAAGAAAAACTTGCCGCCTTACGCAAAGAAGAAATCCAAGAACTCCCCCATTTAGACGATCTGCACTGACTCTCGACCAACGGAATCAAAATAGATTGAAGGGAGAACCATTAATGTCGACGCAAACTTTAATTATAATTGTTATGGCGGTTTACCTCGCCGGAATGATAGGTATTGGTCTGTATGGTCGCAAGTTTGCCGCAACATTTAACGACTCCATTACTGCGGCCAAGCAGTCTACAACTATAATGATTATCGGTGGAGCCGTCGGCGCGCACATTGGAAGCGGCTTTGTAGTAGGTGGCGCAGAGAGCGGCGCCATCTACGGAATAGCTGGTGCATGGTACGGCATCGGTTGTGGTATCTCATGGTTGTTAGTCGGTGTGTTAGTTGCCAAGTTTTTTTATCGCAACAGATATCTTTCCCTGTCGGATTATTTCAAAACTCGCTACAATGACAAGTCTACCCGTTTGATTTACAGCATTTCAACGCCACTTAGCTATGTTGCAATGTTTGCAGGGCAAATTCTTGCGGGCAAAGCGATCTTCCAAGCCTTCGGAATTGACGGCAATCTAAGCATAATTATTACCGCTTTAGTCGTTCTGTTTTACGCTTCCATCTCTGGTTTGTGGGGCGCTTACATGACCTCTGTTATCCAGGTTGCCGTAATTGTAGCTGGTCTGATTTTTGCGCTGATTTCCATGATTATTGATGGAGGATTTGCTGCTATTCAGGCAACTCTGCCCGCCACATATTTTGATCCTGTTCCTTTTAGCGCCGAAACGCTGGTCAGCCTGACAATCCCAACTATTCTCGCCGCGCTCTTTGACCAAACTGCTTTCCAGCGCACTGCTTCTGCCAAAAGCGAAAAAGCTGCGGTCCGTGGGCATATTTACGGAGGTCTTCTGCTAATTGTTATGGCAATCATTCCTCCTTTGCTGGGCATGTATGGCATCGCATTGTTCCCCAATGTCGACCCCGCCAGTGTCTTCATTGATTTGATTTTTTATCGCTTCTCTCCTATCTTTGGTGCATTTTTAGTTGCTGCTATTGTTTCGGCCATCATGTCCACCTGTGATGGTGCCTTCATTGGCATTGCCACTAATATCATTCATGACATTTATCAAGACATGATAAACCCCAATGCCAGTGAAAAGCAGCTTAAGGTTATGCAGAATATCCTGAATGTAATTGTCTGCATTGTCAGCATTGGCGTCGCTTTGATGTTTAACAACATTCTCAGCCTTCTTTCTATGGCATACACAATTCTCACCTCTGGTTGTCTCGTCCCCTTTGTCGGTGGTCTGCTTTGGAAGCGGGGAACCGCCAAAGGTGCTTTGGCATCCGCTATCGCTGGCATTGTGTGCGCACTGTTAATCAGCTTTGGTTTCTTCACACCGCCCTATTCCAGCGTGTTCCCCGTCCTACCTGCCGTGATCGTTTACTTTGCGGTCAGCCTGCTCACGCAGGGCAAGCAGGCTGAAGCCGCGTGATACCATCTCTCTTATAATCTCACAGCAGAACAGGGGCCGGTAAGATTTTTTCTTACTGGCTCTTGTTCCGTTGAGATTGAATTCTCCATTTGGTCGTAGTCTGTCGGTCGAGAGAATAACTCCTGCCACTGTATTTCCAACAATCATAATTATAACGCTCTATAACTATTGTTGAGGGGTATTCTATACGGCTTTCCTAATGATAGCACACAGAGATCCAACTCTGTTTCAAAGACGATTGTCCTTGGCTAAGGATTGGCAAAAAGGTAAGCTATAGTTATTAGAAACTCTACCATGCCACCTTATCAGAAGTCAACGCTTTTGCATTTTATGCACTATTTCATCTTGTATTGCCGGGCAGCCTCTTATTTATTACAACGAATAGTCATCCGAAAATCATTGCTTTTGAACCTTATCTTCTCTATGTCAAAAATACTCCTACTCTCAAAAAAGCCCTCTTTTCTGCCCTTTGGCAAAAAAGAGGGCTTCCTTCGGTATCTCAAGAACGATTCCAATCAAGCGGCGATCCTAATGATCTGACTCGAGTCCGGCGCCGCACATCGTGATAAGGCAGTCCGATGTTTTTCCGTACAGATTGCAAAGCTCTTCATATGCCGCGCAATTTGCCGCTGTGGTATGCTTACAGCAAATGCCGCGGCAGGCTATTGTGAAATGCGCTTGCTGTTGTTGGTGCGGTGGACATACATCTTGCCGCCGCAATCGGCGCAATAAAGCAAGCCAGTAAGGTGAGCTGCTTTGCCCCAGTTGTCCGGGTAGCGTCTGACATTCCCACGGATTTTCTGCACAAGGTCAAAGGCTGGCTGGTCGATGATTGGCTCATGGGTATTTTCAAAAATCGTCCATTCGTCCTTCAGCACATAATGGCTTTTCTTGTCCTTAAAATGCTTGCGTGTTTTGAAATTGACCGTATGCCCCAGATACTCACGGTTTTTAAGGATTTCTACAGCAGAAGAAGCTCCCCAGCCGTACACATCTTTGAAGGTCTTGTTCTTGTTCACGCCCTCTCCAAACTGTGCAAGGTAAGCGGACGGTATCGGCATGAATAACGAGTTTTCTGCTGTGACCTTCGGCCTCTATGCCGTAGAGGAACTCACCGCAGCAGACGGTGCTGTCATTCCTGCGGACGGTCTCATTGAGATTCTGTCCCTTGGCGAAAACGGAAAGGCCACGCTCAGGAGCGATGTTCCCTTTGGTAGCTACTATGTCAGGGAAATCAGCACCGACAGCCACTACATTCTCTCCGAGGAGAAGTACCCTGTGACCTTCGCCTAGAGCACAGGTTGCCTCCAAAGCGATAGCGGATGCTATTTTCCGCAAGAACAATCCGACTGTAAGAGAATACTGCGAGAAGTGGCTTAAGATGAAATCGGCCACAGTCAGACCGAACACCCTGGAAGGATACCGAAAGGCTATGGAAAAGCATATCATTGAGCCCATTGGAGATCGGTATAGGTATATTGATGAGATCACGGCGGATGATTTAAAAATGCTCATGGTTCCCGTCTCAAAAATGTCCAAGGGCCTCTATGGAACTATCAATATGCTTCTGAAGTGCGTTTTCTATTCCTGATGCCCTGCCTTGCTGTCTGGCTATTACTGAAAGACCAGATTGTGCAGCACAACCTCCCTCGCTGCATTTCGGGTATTATTCATCGCCCCTACCCACGCCAACTGGTCAGCGGCCTTCATATGCTCCGTAATGCCTTGCGCCTGCGCCATCTGCTCGATCAAGAGCTGCAGCATTTCGTTTGCCTCTCGGTCAATCTCGTTGAGATGAGGTGTCAGGTCCCCAGAGGTTTTTAAATTGATATAGGTCGCTCTACGATGCTCTTTCAGATACTTGAGCCGCATACGGCCAAAGCGACCATAGGTTGCCGGTTCTTCCTTGGATAGTACCAGATCCGGCAGGTAATAATCTCCGTACTTGCTATATGTAATTTCCATTGTGTGACAGTCCTTTCTTGAGCTTTGATTTTACCCTTATTTGTACCCTTTATAGCGTTAGCTCTTATAAAACAACTGGACTGACCGGTACCATGTTTTGCAGTTTCAGAACTGTTTATCACAAAATTTGACGGAATTAGTTGCAAAAAATGCTTTTTCTTGAATTCGAGTCCTGTACCGCGCACCAGAGAAAAACCTTGAAGCTTCAATGGCTTCAAGGTTTTTTGTTGCCCTGAAGGTGCTATTTACCCTTTATCGTACCCTTTATAAATTGAGAACATTTGTAATGAAGCCTTCCATACGCTGCGCGCTGACCGAGCGCATATCGTCTGTGAAATGACCGTAGACGTCAAGGGTGAAAGCGGCGGTCGCGTGACCAAGATTGCTTTGCACGGTTTTGATGTCATCACCGGCGCGGATGCAGTTGACGGCGTAGGTATGACGAAGATCGTGTATCCTTGCGTCGGGAAGGCCAATGCGTTTCACGATACGCTTGAAGCAGTCGGAGATCGCACGGTAGGAGACATAGCGTCCAAACTCATTGGTGAACACCAAGCCGCTGTCCTCCCACGCCGGACCTGCCATCAGACGCTGTTTGGCCTGCTGCACTTTCTGTGCTTGCAGCAGCTTCATCACATACGGCGCGGGTGTGATGGTACGGCCCTTGTTGTTTTTCGGCGGGGAGAAGTAATACTCTCCACCCTTTTTCTGCTCCCTGCGAAGCTGCTTATTGATGAGGAGCGTACCTTTTTCAAAATCAACGCAGACCCACATCAGACCGAGCAGTTAGCCCTCACGCAAGCCGGTGAAGAGATCGACGGTGAGCGGAATTTCATATTTGCTGCCTTTCAGGAGATTCAAAAGCTGAGCGGCCTGTTGATCGGTCAGCGGATGGATCTCTTTTTTGACGATTTTGGGCAGAACACACGCGGTCGTCGGATTGTAGCGGATGTAGTTGAGAAGAACGGCCTGTTGGAGCGCTTTGTGCAGCACACCGTGAATGTTCTTGATGGACTTTGCGGAGAGAGGAGCAGCATCAGGCTTTGACGGCTTGGCAAGCTCGTTGTAGAAGCGCTGTACTGTGTGTGCATTTAGTGCGTCAAGACGGATGTGGTCAAGATGCGGTTCAATATATAACTCAATGGTGCGCTTGTAAAGATATGCGGTAGACGCCTTGATTCCGACGAGATAGTCCTGTGCCCAAACGGCCATCCATTCGGCGACACTGAGCTTACAGGGAGCAACATAGGTCTTTGCATCAATTTCGGTGTGATCTGCCGAAGCTTCTGCGCGACCTCCTTCTGCGTTTTCCCCGTGATGCTGCGCTGGATCTGCTTGCCGGTACAAGCGTTGTACCCCTCGGTATAGCGCCCTTGCCAGTAGGTATATTCTTTGCCGTTGTGGGTGGTTGTGATCTTTCGGATAGAACCAGCGCCGTTGGCGCCTTTTTTATTTTCATTCTTGCGCGACATATATCCTCCTTTCCGCCGCGCAGGACATACCTAAGTAGTATGATACGCCCTGCGCAGCAGAAATGCAAAGTATTACTTGAAAGGCATCCGTCTTTATTTCTCGCGGCCCTCCAAAAACTCGATCAGCGCGTTCTTGGGGATACGCACCTGTCGGCCGACGCGGATGCTGCGGAGCCTGCCGCTGCGCACCAGCGCGTAGACTGTGTTGCGTCCAATGCCGAGGATCGGCATCAGCTCCTCCACACGCAGTGTCACGGGCAGATCGTCAAGGGAACGGTACTTATTCTCCATCGCTGCCCCACTTTCTGACCGACGCAAGGTAAATGTTCGTTACGTCGGCACGCTCGTGGCCCAACAGACGGGAGACTGCATAGTGCGCGTCGATGACGCTCATACCGCCCTCCGTCAGCTTTGTGTACTGCTCCGCGGCATAGGTGTGCCGAAGCCCATGGAAGGTCAAACGGCGGTCCGAGCCCTCGTCGCTGACCTCGTTGCGGTAGCGGTAGATGAACAGCTCCAAGGCGTTGATGGCGCGGTCGGTGGGAACATCGTCCGGCACCAGCAGCTTGTGACCGCGCTCAGTTCGGGCCAGCAGCTTACGGAGCATCATCAGAATACGCTTATCCTCAATGGGAACGATACGCACCTTGTCGCCCTTGCCCTTTACAGTGAGGGCGTTTTCTCGCAATGCCCGTTCCGCTGCCGCTGTGTCTATGCGGAAGCGCTCGTGGATACGAAGCCCCATATAGCGCGCCCGAGGTAGAGTGCGAGAATGAAGTCGTCGCGGTTTTCCGCCATCGCCTTGCCGAGCAGACGGTTAAACTCCGGCCCACTCCAAGTGCGGTCAAGCTGCCCGAACCGGCGGCGCTCCAGCTCGACGCCTAACTCGCTGTTTGTTGGCAGAGTGTACTTCGGGCGGGACATTTTATCGTGGGAAAACCGAATGGCGGCAAGGTCGGTTTTCACGGTACTGGCAGACTTGCCAGTATCCTGTAAATACAGCACATAGCTTACCAGATGCTTGCCACTGATGTTCTCCAGCTTTTGCAGATGGTACTCTGCAGCGAGGTAGGCGCAGAACCGTTTGCACGCCTCGTAGTAGCGCGCCTTGGTACGAAAGCTGCCTTGACGGTTATGCCGCGCCAGCTTGTCAAGCTGTGCGACAAGGGTGAGGAATATCCCTTTGCTTTGAATAGTAGCCATATATGTAGATCTTCTTAAAAGTCGGTATCGTGTTCAGATGGGCGCACTTCACCCGTTGGCAAAAAATTCCGTTTCCGCTTCCTTTCCACGGAATGGAGGCCCTTGAACGGTGAAAAAGCCTTGCGGCGTCTACCGTTTTGCGGTGCGGCTTGAAACCTGTCTCTTTTTACTTTTGCCTCGGTCAGTACGATACCGCGTGGGGCGTGCGCCCTGCCATCTGCGATGGTGGCGGTGAACACCAGGCCGCTGAACTCGGCTGCAGCTGCTGACAAATCGGAAGCAGCTGCCGGTGTTCTTTGACCCGCACCGGCTGCGGATCGGGAGTGTGCTGTTCCTGCACCGCCGGTTCGGACACGCTGCCCGGGCGCAGGGGAGAGACCTTTGCCGCGGTCTCGGGGGAGCTTCTCCTGCATCTCAAACCGCCCCGATCTGAGAGGAATCCATGCTGTTTTCTGCCTATCCTTCCATCCTTTCTGCCGCCTCGCGGCCTCCGGCCGGCAAAGCCGGTGGCTGCTCCGACGAGCGAGGCTCCATACAAAAACGCAAAAAGAGACGCGGCAGACTGGATGTCTGTTTCGCCTCTTGACATTTCGGCAGGGCGCGAAGAAACGCCCTGTCACTTTATTCATTCTTCACCTGTTAATTTGAGTGTTCTTCTAAATATTCTACATTCTTTTCGGAACGATAGGGCGCACTACGCCCTATGTTTTCGCCGTTCCGCCCTAACTTACTTCGCCCTAAAATACGATATTAGTGTATCAGACTTGCGCGGGGCTGTATAGTTGGAGTTTTTCCGTAGTCTACAGAATACGAAAAGAGACGAACTGGCATAAAGCTGCCTTTCGTCTCTTTCCAATATGCTGAGTAGTTGCAGAGCCATTCGGCAAAAATCCATACAAACGTAGAGCAAATCTGCTCCTCAAAAGGGCATAGTAATCTCCTATAAGTGTTACACAACGTACAAACCTAACAAACGTGCACAGGCGGATCTCTCCGCACATAGGCCAGACAGCCCACGCCTCCGAGGAGGAAAGTGTGCATAGAATCAATTACAATTTTTATACACCACAAGATACGGCATATGTCAAGCAATAAGTTTTCAAAATGTGGTGTTTCATTGGGGTGAGGCGGATTTTCATAATGCACATCGGTTCCAATATTGGCTTTATAGCCAAAATGCCATGTATTGCTTTTTTTGGCTGAGTGTGCCTCAATAAATGTGGAGTTCACTAAAAATTAAGGAGAGATTCACAGGTCACGCGGAGAATTCTATGCACCAAAGTCTGCCAACCGCAGCTTTGCAGCTCGTCTCTGGGCTGCAAATAAGGACTCTGCACCTGAAAATTTTACAAGATACATACAGACACATTGCAAAAGCCGTGTTATACTGTACGGGAAATTGAGAGTACCATTGTTTCAAGGAGGTGTGTGATGTGACGGAGACTGTGTTTCGCTTAAAGCGGCATCTGACTTCTTTTCAAATTATGATCCTCGGCTTTGCGGGCGTGATTCTATTGGGGGCGCTGGTGCTGATGCTGCCTATCGCCACAGTACAGCGGGTCTGGACGCCGTTTCATGAGGCACTGTTCACCTCCACTTCCGCTGTCTGCGTGACGGGGCTGGTGGTGCAGGATACCGGCAGTTACTGGTCCGCCTTCGGTCAAACAGTCATATTGTTGCTGATCCAGATTGGCGGGCTTGGGGTGATCACCGGTGCGGTGACCTTTCTGATGCTCTCAGGCAGGAACATCACGCTCAAGGAGCGCAGCGCCATGCAGGACGCCATCTCCGCCCCTGCGGTGGGCGGCATCGTGCGCCTGACGAGATTTATCCTCAAGGGGACCTTTCTGGTCGAGCTGCTGGGCGCGCTGGCGCTGCTGCCGGTGTTCTGCCGGGACTATGGGCTGCGGGGCGTATGGATGTCCGTTTTTCATTCCGTTTCCGCATTCTGCAATGCGGGCTTCGATATTCTGGGGCGGACGGATTCCTTCTACCCCTCGCTGACGGCGTATGCCGCCGACCCGCTGGTCAACATTGTGATCATGCTGCTGATCGTCGTAGGCGGCATCGGCTTTCTAACGTGGGACGATGTCTGTGCGCATCGGCTGCACCTGCGGCAGTACCGGATGCAGAGCAAGGTCATTCTGAGCGCCACGGCCCTGCTGATCGTGCTCCCGGCAGTCCTCTTTTTTCTGACGGATTTTGCGGACCTCCCCGTGGGCGAGCGGATAATGGCCTCCCTCTTTCAGTCGGTCACGCCGCGGACGGCCGGCTACAACACGGTCGATCTGACAGAGATGACGGATGCCTCGCAGGCGGTCAGCATTTTGCTGATGCTCACCGGCGGGGCCCCCGGCTCCACGGCAGGCGGCATGAAGGTCACAACGCTGGCAGTTCTCATTGCCAACGCCATTGCCGCCTTCCGCAGGCGAGAGGATCCGCAGCTCTTCCACCGCAGATTGGAGACATCCGCCGTCCGCAACGCCGCCGCCATTTTACTGCTGTATCTGGGGCTGACCTTTGCGGGGGCGGCGGTCATCAGCACAGCGGAGGAGCTTCCCCTCGGTGCCTGTCTCTATGAAACAGCGTCCGCCGCCGGTACGGTGGGCCTGACGCTGGGGCTGA
>OJKY01000776.1_pt1 | contig 22835 bp, 19 predicted proteins | sample 1596571 | NCBI WGS metagenome assembly OJKY01 (sample SAMEA4350170, study PRJEB24818) | metagenome | biome: human; feature: gut; material: faeces | place: Denmark | collected 2013-09 | reverse complement strand
ATGTTGTTGATCTTCTCTCTGTATGATGCTGAAGATAAGTATAACATTGAGTTTATTGAAAACTACGCAAAGATTAACCTGATTCCCGAGATTCAGCGTGTGAAGGGTGTGGGTGATGCCAACGTAATGGGAATGGATTATTCTATGCGTATCTGGCTGAAACCGGATGTCATGGCACAATATAACCTGGTACCGTCTGATATTTCCGGTGTATTGGCTGAACAGAACATCGAAGCAGCTCCGGGACAGTTTGGTGAACGTGGTAAACAGACTTTCCAGTATACTATCCGTTACAAAGGACGTTTGCAGCAGACAGAAGAATTCGAAAACATCGTCATCAAGGCACTGCCTAACGGTGAGGTTCTTCGTCTGGGGGATGTAGCCCGTATCGAACTGGGTCGTCTGGCATATACCTTTAATAATACGGTAAACGGACATAAGGCTGTAACCTGTATCGTATTCCAGATGGCTGGAACCAACGCTACAGAAACCATCAACAACTTGCTGGATGTAATTCATAAAGCAGAAGAAAGCTTGCCGGCAGGTTTGAAAATCAACGTGGCTCAGAATGCCAACGACTTCTTGTACGCCTCTATCCACGAAGTTATCAAGACTTTGATCGAGGCATTTATCCTCGTGTTCATCGTAGTATACGTCTTCCTGCAGGATATGCGTTCTACTTTGATTCCGGCCATCGCTATTCCGGTTGCCTTGATTGCGACATTCTTCGTCCTGAAGCTGATCGGATTTAGTGTGAACTTGCTGACTTTGTCGGCGATGGTGCTTGCCATTGCGATTGTGGTCGATGATGCCATCGTTGTGGTGGAAGGTGTCCATGCGAAACTGGATCAGGGATATAAATCTTCCCGCGAGGCTTCTATCGATGCCATGAGCGAACTGGGTGGTGCATTGGTTTCCATTACACTGGTCATGATGTCTGTGTTTATCCCGGTAAGTTTCATGGGTGGTACGGCAGGTACATTCTACCGTCAGTTCGGTATCACCATGGCGATCTCTATTGCATTCTCCGCATTGAACGCGTTGACCTTGTCGCCTGCGTTGTGTGCCCTCTTCCTGAAACCGCACGATTCAGAACATCAACCTAAGAAGATGAGCGTGGTCGACCGTTTCCATGCTTCCTTCAACGCCGCATACGACTCTTTGTTGAAGAGCTACAAGAAACGTGTTGTCTTCTTCATCCACAAGAAATGGCTGGCATTGGGAATGGTAGTAGCTTCTATCGTTCTGCTGGTATTCTTCATGAAGATTACTCCGACCGGTATGGTGCCGAACGAAGATACCGGTACCATCATGGGTGCTGTGACATTGCCTCCTGGAACTTCACAGGAACGTGCCATGGAAGTATTGGCCAAGGTAGACAGTCTGGTAGCTGCCGAACCTGCCGTACAGTCACGTACTATTATCTCCGGTTATAGCTTCATCGGTGGTCAGGGACCTTCTTACGGTTCTGTCATCATCAAGTTGAAAGACTGGGAAGAACGTTCACTGATGCAGAATTCCGATATCATTTATGCTACGTTGTTCATGCGTGCACAGAAAGTCATCAAGGACGCACAGGTATTGTTCTTCGCTCCTCCTATGATTCCGGGTTATTCAGTATCAAGCGATATCGAGTTGAACATGCAGGATAAGACCGGTGGTAGCCTGGATCACTTCTTCGAAGTTGTAAACAGCTATACCGCAGCTTTGGAAGCACGTCCGGAAATCAACTCTGCGAAGACCACCTTCAACCCGAGCTTCCCACAGTATCAGTTGGATATCGACGCGGCAGCTTGTAAGAAAGCAGGTATCAGTCCGAGCGACATCCTTTCTACTATGCAGGGATACTTCGGAGGTCTGTACGCTTCTAACTTCAACCGTTTCGGTAAGATGTACCGTGTAATGATTCAGGCTGAACCTGACGCAACCAAGAACATGGAATCGCTGAACGGAGTAAAGGTTCGTGGAAGCAACGGAGAAATGGCTCCTATCACACAGTTTGTCAGCTTGAAGAAAGTATACGGTCCGGATATCATCAGCCGTTTCAACCTGTATACTTCTATGAAGGTCATGGTTGCTCCGGCATCAGGATATACTTCCGGTCAGGCTTTGCAGGCCATCGCCGAAGTAGCGAAAGAAAATCTTCCTACCGGATTCGGTTATGAGCTGGGAGGTATGGCGCGTGAGGAAGCTTCTTCAAGCGGTAGTACTACCGGTATCATTTTCGTGCTCTGTTTCGTATTCGTATACTTGCTGTTGAGTGCCCAGTATGAAAGTTACATCCTTCCGCTTGCCGTACTGTTGTCAGTACCGTTCGGTTTGATGGGTAGCTTCCTCTTCGTCAACGGCTTCGGTGCACTGGGAAGCATTCCGGCATTAAAGATGATCGTAGGATCCATGTCAAACGATATCTACATGCAGATTGCATTGATCATGTTGATGGGTCTGTTGGCAAAGAACGCCATCCTGATTGTAGAGTTCGCCCTCGACCGTCGTAAGCAGGGTATGAGTATTTCGTGGGCAGCCGTGTTAGGTGCTGCTGCTCGTTTGCGACCTATCTTGATGACCTCTCTGGCAATGATCGTCGGTTTGCTTCCGTTGATGTTTGCCTTCGGTGTAGGTGCTCACGGTAACCGTACATTGGGTTCTTCAGCTATCGGTGGTATGTTGATCGGTATGATTTTGCAGATCTTCATTGTCCCTGTATTGTTTGTGATCTTCCAGTGGTTGCAAGAGAAAGTTAAACCGATGCAATGGGATAGCCTCGATGAAAGCGAAGTTGAATCTGAAATTGAACAGTATTCTCCTGCTAGTAAAACTCATAAATGATAAAGACGATAATGAAAAAACAAATATTAGGTGCAATGTGTGTAGCTGCTATGATGAGCAGCTGCCACATTTATAAAGCTTATGACCGTCCGGAATCGATAGATGCTTCAGGCATCTATCGTGATCCGGCCTCGGCGACCGATACGTTGGTTTCGGATACGGCCAACATGGGAAATCTGCCGTGGAAAGAAGTTTTCCGTGATGCCAAACTACAGGCTTTGATTGAAGAAGGGCTGGCCAACAACGTAGACATGCAGGCCGCTATTCTGCGTGTAGAAGAAGCAAAGGTGATGCTGACCGCTGCTCGTCTTTCTTACCTTCCTTCCATCAATCTGGCTCCTCAGGGAACACTGAGCAGCTTCGATAAGTCGAAACCTACACAGACTTACCAGCTTCCGGTTGCCGCAAGCTGGGAAATTGACCTGTTTGGCAAGCTGCTGAACGCGAAACGCGGACAACAGGCTGCTTACCTGCAGAGCAAGTATTCCCGTCAGGCTGTCCGTTCTCAGATTATCTGTGGCATAGCCAACACATATTATTCGCTGCTGATGCTCGACCGTCAGGTGGAAATCACTACCGAAACGGCTGCCATCTACAAAGAAAACGTACGTGTAATGGAAGCCATGAAGATAGCCGGTATGACTACCGAAGCTGGAGTTGCACAGATGCGTGCTGCCAGTCATCAGGTAGAGGCTTCTCTGCTGGACTTGAAACGTCAGGTACGTGAAACCGAAAATTCACTTGCTGTTCTGCTGGCCAAGGCTCCGCAGACTATCGACCGCAGCACCCTCGATGAACAGGTGATGCCGGAAGAACTGACAGCAGGAGTTCCGATGCAGTTGCTGGAAAATCGTCCGGACGTGAAGATTGCCGAAATGACGCTGGCCAGTGCTTATTATACAACCAATCAGGCACGTTCCGCATTCTATCCGGGACTGAATATCACCGGTACTGCCGGATGGACCAACAGTGCAGGTGTTGCGGTATTGAATCCGGGCAAGCTGATTTTGAATGCGGTTGCTTCGTTGACTCAGCCTATCTTCAACAACGGAAAGCTGGTTGCTAACCTGAAGGTATCGAAGGCAGAAGAAAAGATTGCCCAGATGAATTACCAGCAGACCATTCTGGAAGCCGGAAAAGAAGTTAGCGACGCTTTGTTCCTGTACGATACACAGAACAAAAAGCTGATTGAAGACCGCGGTCAGGTAGACCAGTTGGATAAGGCGGTAACTTATACCAAGTCCTTGTTCCAGAGCGGTGACGCTACTTATCTGGAAATCCTTACTGCACAGCAAAATCTGCTGAGCGCGCAGTTGAGCGAAGTATCCGATAACTTCCAGCGTATTCAGGCTGTCATCAACCTGTACAGTGCACTGGGAGGAGGTAGAGAATAATTAACCTTAAATATGAAAGAAACTATGATTAGTCCATTAGCTTACGTTGACCCCTCTGCCAAGATCGGAAAAAACGTTACGGTACATCCGTTTGCCTATATCGACAAAAATGTGGAGATAGGCGACGATAATGTGATTATGCCTTATGCCAGCCTGATGAGCGGTACCCGTATGGGAAACGGCAACACAGTTTATCAGGGTGCGGTCATTGCAGCCGTTCCCCAGGATTTTGCCTATACGGGCGAAGATACGCTGGCTTGCATCGGCAATAACAATGTGATCCGTGAAAATGCGGTCATTATCCGTGGAACACATGCCGGACATGCTACGTCTATAGGCGATGGTAACTTCATCATGACAGGTGTACGTTTGTCGCATGATGTGACAGTGGGTAACCGCTGTATTATCGGAAACGGCTCACAGGTATCAGGAAACTGTATTATCTACGACTGTGCCATCCTTACATCCAACGTACTGATGCAGGGAAACACCCGTCTGGGAAGCTATTCTCTGGTACAGGGTGGCTGCCGCTTTATCAAGGATATTCCTCCTTATATCGTTGCGGCTCACGAACCGATTGCTTTCTACAGCATCAATACCAAGGTGCTCGAGATAGCAGGATTCTCTGAAACCCTGATCAAGCACATTGCTCAGGCATACCGTATCCTGTATAAGGCAAACACTTCACAGCACGATGCCCTGCTTCGTATCAAGGAACAGGTCCCGCCAAGTGCAGAAATCAATCGCATTGTCGAGTTTGTTGAAACATCTAAATTGGGAATCATTCATTAACGGTACTTATGGCAGGCGTAAAGAGGAACAAATGCGATCGTGAAGAGCTGAGAAAACGGGTGATAGAAGAAGCATCCCGGGCTTTTGGCAAATATGGAATCAGAAACGTACACATGGACAATCTGGCATGTGCCCTTTCTATTTCCAAGCGTACTCTTTACGAATTATTCTGCGATAAGGAGCAGCTCTTGCTGGAAGTATTTGTCATGCATCAGCAAGAGATGATTACCTATATAAGTGAGGTTGCTTCCAAGGCCCAGAACGCCTTGGAAGTAATCTTTGCTTTCTACAAGCGGAAGCTCAGCGAGCTGACTGAACTGAATCCGCTTTTCCTGCGCGATTTGCGCAAATACCCCAACGTACTGGCTTACATCCGTGAGCGCCAGAAGCAGAACGATGCGGCGGCATTGGTACATTATCAGAAAGGAGTGGAAGAAGGCATCTTCCGCGACGACATCAATTTCGACATTATCAATCAGGCTATATCCATGCAGTTCGAGATGTTTGTTTACTCCGATATAACCGAAAATTATCCCCTGTCTGAAATATACAGTGAGGTGACTTTTCTGCACATGCGGGGAATTACGACTCCCAAGGGAATGCAGATGGTAGATGCTTTTTTACAGTCTGTAAAAGAAAAGCGCTGAGAATACGCCTCATAATCTTCGAAAAACCGCTATCTTTGCAACTGTTTTGCAAAGATTTGTCGATGAAAAATAAAATAACATTCACTTTTATCTTTACCCTGCTGGTTGTGGCGGGACTGCTGGCTTTGTATTATCTGCCGCCTGTCAATTTGAACGGTACTCCTTTGCGCAAAGTCGATTTGCTGTCCGACCTGCGTCCCGATCCGGTTGTGGAAGAAGTTTCCGATTCCGACTCTATCCCTTTGCCGGTTGTGGCAAAGCCTGTATTTGTAGATACCTGCAAGACCGGCATGACCTGCATTGAAGATTATACCGATTCCCTCGGTCTGGGAATGGGAGCATTTTACGAAGCCCTGGAGAACAGAGCCTCTCTGGGCCGACCGGTGCGTATCGCCTATTTCGGCGATTCCTTTATCGAAGGCGATATCCTGACAGCCGACCTGCGGTCCTTGCTTCAGCAGGAGTTCGGAGGCAGGGGAGTAGGCTATGTGCCAGTAACCTCCCGTGTAGCCGGATTCCGTCCGACAATAAAACATACCTTCGAAGGCTGGGAGAGCCATGCCGTAACCGACTCGTCGGGTTTCAAACGCGCTTTTCAGGATATTTCCAACCATTACTTTATTCCTCGTGCGGGAGCGTCGGTTACTCTGAAGGGCGGGAAAAACTATACAGCTTGTCTGGATACCTGCGAAACGTCCTCCTTCTATTTCTTCTCGCCCGATTCCGTTATCCTGTCTGCCCAGATCAACGGAGGCGAAAGTAAGGAATACATATTCCCCGGCGACAGCACCCGTATGCAGGTGGCACAGGCAGATGGCCGCATCGGTACCATCCGCTGGCGTGTACAGCAGGCAGGAAAGCATACCCGTTGCTTTGCGGCTACCATGGATTCGCGCGAAGGGGTGATTCTCGATAACTTCAGTACCCGTGGCAGCAGCGGACAGCAGCTTGCCGGCATCCCGATGTCGGTGCTGAAAGCCTACAACCGCTTGCGTACCTACGACCTGATTGTCCTGCAATACGGACTGAATGTCGCTTCGGAAAAAGTGATGAACTATTCCTATTATACAGTCGAGATGGAGAAAGTCATCGCCCACCTGAAAGAAGCCTTCCCCGAAGCCGCCATTCTGATCGTCAGCATCGGCGACCGTGAGAGCAAGACCGAAACCGGCGAACTGCATACCATGCCCGGTGTGAAGAACCTTATCCGCTACCAGCAGGCACTTGCCGCCAAGACTCACGTTGCCTTCTGGAACATGTTCGAGGCCATGGGAGGCGAGGGCAGTATGGTCGAGATGGTCAACAGCAAGCCCGCCATGGCAAACTACGACTATACCCATATCAACTTCCGGGGCGGAAAGCATCTGGCGAACATCCTGTTCGAGGCCCTGATGTACGGCAAGGAACAATACGAGAAACGCAAGGCATACGAAAATTAACGCACGATGAAACTGAAACAACTAGTCTTTTACATAGCCTGCCTGACAGCACTTGTCGCCATGCCCGGATATGCGCAGGATGTCCTTCCCGAGTGTCCGAAACCCGACAAGCACTCATCGCCTGTTTATCCCAGTCACGAGATGAAACAGCTGATGCAGTTTGTATCCGTCGACAGTCCCATGCCTGCTGTATTCCGCAATACGACCGAAAACGAGCTGACCGATCCGGCAGGTTCATTACATCCCTTTTGGGAGAAGTTAGGGGCTCTCGACCGTCCGTTGCGTATTGTACACATAGGCGATTCACACGTCAGGGGCCATGTCTTTCCTTATGTCATGCGCTGTAGCCTGGAAGACGATTTCGGCTCCAAAGCCGTTGAGAACATCCCCGTCACCTACCAGACATCCGGCATCGCCCGTGAAACCGGTTCCAACGGAGTGGTATACCACATATTGGGAGTAAACGGCGCAACCTGCCAGAGTTTTTCCACACCGGAACATATCCGGCAGATAGCCGACCTGCATCCCGACCTCGTCATCCTGTCGTTCGGAACCAACGAAGCACACGGGCGGCGCTACAACGCCTCCGAGCATACCGCTGCCATGAACTATCTGATAGAGGAACTGAAAGCCTCCTGTCCCGATGTCGCCTTTCTGATGACCACCCCTCCGGGAGCCTATGTGCGGAATGGCAGGAGAGGGAAGATTATCAACCCTCGTACCCCGCTGGTCGTAGAAAACGAACTGAAGTTCGCCCGCGAGCACGGCATTGCCATCTGGGACATGTACGATATTGTCGGCGGCAAGCAGCGTGCCTGCCTGAACTGGAACGCAGCCAAAATGTACCAGCGCGATAAGATACACTTTACTCACGAAGGATATACTTTACAAGGATTATTATTACACGAAGCATTTATAAAAGCATACAATCATTATGTGGCAACTAGATTGGACTAAACTGGCAGATATACTTACGTACGACCCCCGTCAGCCGATGATTTTCAGCAGCGGACTGTTCCTGTTCCTCTTTCTGGGGTTCAGCCTGGTATACGTACTTTTGCAGAAACATACTACGGCACGTCTGCTGTTTGTATCCGCCTTTTCCTATTATTTCTATTACAAGAGCAGCGGCATTTATTTTTTTCCTGCTGGGAATTGTCACCGTGAGCGACTTCCTGCTGGCTGCACGGATGGACCGTACCGAAACCCTCTGGAAGCGCAAGCTGCTGGTCGTGATAAGTTTGTGTATTAATCTGGGACTGTTGTGCTATTTCAAATACACTAACTTCTTTTACGAAATGCTCTGTCCGCTGTGGAACGGCCATTACGAAGCCTTCGACATCTTCCTGCCGGTCGGTATTTCCTTCTTTACCTTCCAGTCGCTGAGCTATACCCTCGACGTATACCGCCGCGACCTGAAGCCGCTCGACAACCTGCTGGACTACGTCTTTTATGTATCCTTCTTCCCCCAGCTGGTAGCAGGACCTATTGTGCGTGCCCGCGACTTCATTCCTCAGATTCGCCAGCCCCTGTTCGTTTCGAAGGAAATGTTCGGCGAAGGAGTTTTCTTCATCGTAAGTGGTCTGTTCAAGAAAGCCGTTATCTCCGACTATATCAGCATTAACTTTGTAGAACGCATTTTCGACAATCCCAGTTTGTATTCCGGAGTGGAGAACCTCTTTGGCGTATACGGCTACGCGTTGCAGATATACTGCGACTTCTCGGGTTACAGCGACATGGCCATCGGTATTGCTCTGCTGTTGGGCTTCCGTTTCCCCATCAACTTCAATTCCCCCTACAAGTCGGACAGCGTGACCGATTTCTGGCACCGCTGGCACATCTCCCTGTCCACCTGGCTGCGCGATTACCTCTACATTTCGCTGGGCGGTAACCGGAAAGGCAAGATACGTACCTACATCAACCTGATTCTGACCATGTTGCTGGGCGGACTCTGGCACGGTGCTTCGTGGAATTTCATCGTATGGGGCGGCCTGCACGGCGTAGCACTTGCCGTACACAAGTTCTTCCGCAGCCTGCTTCATCGTCCCAAAACTTACCGCAGTACCGGATGGCGCCGTGTGTTTGCTATGATTATCACTTTCCATTTCGTGTGCTTCTGCTGGATTTTCTTCCGCAACACCGAGTTTGCCGGTTCGGTTTCCATGATCCGTCAGATCTTCACCTCGTTCCATCCCGAACTGTTCTCGCAGCTCGTTGCCGGGTACTGGAAAGTATTCGCCCTGATGGCAGTCGGCTACCTGCTCCACTGGTGTCCCGATAGCTGGCAGAACGCTTGCAGTCGCGGCATGACACGCCTGCCGTTGGTCGGTCAGGCACTCATCCTGATAGCCCTCATCTTCTTGGTCATTCAGGTAAAGAGCAGCGACATTCAGCCATTTATCTATTTCCAGTTCTAAAATAAAAGAAAAAAATACCTTTTTTTGCCCTTCACGCCCTTCACATACGGCTCTTCCGGCATGCTCAACGCATCATCGAAACCCGCTGTGTGAAGGGCGTGAATAGTAAATAAGCCTATTGAATGTCTGTTTATAACCCCAATTTCCTCATAAACCTCCGGAAACGTCCCGATGTTTTTGGAAAATTTGTACAAAAAATAAAATGATTTGTACAAATTTTCGGGAGAATGTACCGGCACTTTAGCTGCTTCGTCCGCAATATGTTCGACAAACATATCCGGTGTTATGAAATCTAAATATGAAACCTGAAATCTTTTATTTGCGTAACTTGTTTGTTGAATATAAAATTCAATGAATATGACTAGAATAAAGATTAAGTTACGTTTATCTACAGTTTCGGGCAGGCCTGGAACTGTATATTATCAGATTTCCCGTAAAAAAGAAGTAAAGCAAATTACCACAAACATCCGTTTGTTGCCGGAAGAATGGGATGCTTCTGCCGGATGTGTCTGTAAGTCCTCCTTTTGGGGAGGGAATCGCCTTTCTGCTATTCAGCATCGCATTGACCGGGAAGTGGGGCAACTCAGGCAAATCATCCGTTCCCTGGAATTGTCCGGAGAAGATTTCAGCACCCGGACGATAGTCGAAAACTTTCAGTCTTCACGCAATGTTACATCGGTTCTTTCGTATGGTCAGGTCTTGATAGCTCGTCTGACCGAAAAAGGTAAATTGGGCAGTGCCCGTAACCTGCGGTGTACCCTTTCCAGTTTTGCGGACTTCCTGCATGGTAAAGACATAGCTCTTTCAATGCTCGACGAAGTTGTAGTAGGAGAGTATGCCGACTGGCTGGCAAAGCGTGGTATCACTTCCAATTCTTCCTCTTTTTACATGCGCAACCTGCGTTCAGTCTACAATCGAGCAGTCCGTGAAGAAGGAATTCCCCAAACCTTTCCTTTCCGCTACGTCTATACAGGTATCGACAAAACCGCTAAGCGTTCGGTAGATGAAGAAGTCATTATTCGTCTGAAAGAACTAGAGTTAAGCCACCTGCCCGGCTTGAGTTTTACCCGCGATATTTTCCTGTTCAGCTATTGTACCCGCGGCATGTCTTTTGTAGACATAGCCTATCTTCGCCGGAAGGACATCCGCAATGGCTATATCCGTTACACCCGAAAGAAAACCGGCCATCCTTTGTCGGTACGTATTGAGCGCGAAGTACAGGAAATCATTAACCGTTACCGGGATATTACGGCAGGTACCCCTTATCTCTTTCCGATTCTGCATACAGAAGACGAAAAGTTGTCGTATAAACAATATCAAACAGGCTTGCGTTATTACAATAAACAATTGAAAAAGCTGGCATCTTTATTGGGAGAAAATATTGTGCTGACTTCTTATACATCCCGCCATACCTGGGCGAGTACGGCACGCAAGCACAATATACCCGTAGCGGTCATCAGCGACGGGATGGGGCATACTTCCGAAAAAACGACTTTGATTTATTTGTCTTCTATCGATACTTCCGTTATCGACCGTGCAAATGCCGAACTTGTATCTTCGTTGACTAAAAATGAATAGGAGGAGTCCTTTTCTAAGTAAGAAGCGGTACTAATACTCAAATAACTGGAAATAAAGAAGAAAAAATAAACTTATATCCCTTATTTTTTATCTTTTCTTTCTTTTTCTGTTCCCTGTGTTTTCTATTATTTACGCAATATAATAGGTGCTCCTTTGTTAATAAAAGAAGCTAATCTTAAATAAGTATCGATAGTTTGATTTGTAAATGTATGAGAATCAGTCAAATCTAGTTATTTGTGAAAAAACAATAAAATAACCCCAATATTTATTGCTTAATTCATTTGAAGTCAATATCTTTGCCCCAATTGATAGATACCGCTTCTTACTTAGAAAAGGTATATTATTCAGTAAAAACTAGGCATTTATTATATAATATATTGAAACACAATACTTTACTAGGGTTTCAAGGAGCTATTGCTATACATTTTCAGAAAATAATGTTTTAAATTGGGGGAGGTTATGACTACTGTAAGCAGTAGTTTGAAAAAGGTAGAGGAACCGATGCATTGGTATGCAATGAGTGTTCCTTATAATCGGGTGCTGAAAGTAAAAAGCATGCTGGATGAAAAACAGATTTCGTGTTTTGTGCCCATGCATTATGTGGTACGTACTGTCAGAGGGCGGAAGGTACGTCTATATGTTCCAGCTGTCAGCAATCTGATTTTTGTTCATACAACGGATTCCTGTCTGAAATTGTTCAAGCAGACCACTACCTTTTTACAATATCTGATTTATAAGGTAGATGGAGTTTCTCATAAAGTCATTGTCCCCGATGCTCAAATGGAGCAGTTTATGCGTGTATGTCGTACAAACGACGAGCATTTGATTTACTTGAAACCGGAGGAAATCAATTTCTCCAAGGGAACTCGCGTACGTATTCTCGGTGGAATATTCAATGGAGTAGAAGGCATTTTCGTAAAGGTAAAGGGCAAGCGTAACCGACGGGTAGTTGTGCTCATTGATCATGTTTCTGCTATAGTTGTGTCTGAACTATCTCCTGATTTGATTGAAATTATTCATACTTAATTATAAATAGATGATTGCATTATTTTTGGCAGGCAGTTTCTTGATAGCCCTGCTGCTGGGAATAGTGATGATTCCCAACATTCTGTTAGTGTCCTACCGAAAACGTTTGTTCGATTTGCCTGATTCTCGTAAGGTACATACTTGTCCTGTACCTCGTTTGGGAGGGATTTCCTTCTTACCGGCCATTGTCATCACTTTCGCGTTGATAATGGGATTCCGTATTCTCCATGGTATACCGGTAGAAAATCTTCCGTTGTCGCGTACCCTGTATGAATTCCTGTTTTACATTGTCGGTGCCATGCTGCTGTATCTGACGGGTGTGCAGGATGACCTGATTGGTGTAGGTTACCGCCGGAAGTTCCTGATACAGATACTTGCAGCCTTGCTGCTCGTTTCTTGCGGCGACTGGATCCGTTCGTTGGGAGGTCTGTTCGGTATTTACGACCTTCCGGCATGGGTGGGCATTCCGTTGACCGTTTTCCTTGTCGTTTATATCACCAACGCCATCAATCTGATAGACGGCATCGACGGACTGGCTTCCGGCTTGTGCTGCATCTCTCTTGCCATGCTCGCCTACATGCATATCTATGTAGGACAGTATGTGTACGCCTTTTTGGCACTGGCTACCTTGGGTATCCTGATTCCTTTCTGGTGCTATAATGTATTCGGCAATGCCCAGAAAGGTCATAAGCTGTTTATGGGCGATACCGGCAGCCTTACCCTGGGCTATATCCTGAGTTTTTTGGTTATCCACCTGAGTTTTGTTCACTTTGACGAAGTCGAACATACCAATCCGTCACTGGCGATTGCCCTCAGTACCCTGATTGTTCCCTTATTCGACGTGGTGCGTGTGGTCTTGCATCGTGTGCGCAATGGAAATAGCCCTTTCCTGCCCGACAAGAACCATTTCCATCACAAGCTACTGCGTACCGGCATGCGGGTGCGTTGGGTGATGGTGACCATTCTGGCTATTTCTTTATTCTTTATCGGCATGACCTTGCTGCTGTTGCCTTATTGCAACGTCACTTATATCCTCATTATCGATATCATCCTGTGGATTGCCTTGCATCTCTATCTGAATGTGTTGATAGCGCGCAAGCGTAGGGCAAAAGAAGCTGCACTTACGAATCAGTAATCTTAAACATATAATCAAACATCTTATTAATACCATCATTATGAGAATATCTTTCCGCTCTTTGTCGTTGCAGGCGGCATTCTTCCTTTTTGCCGTATGGGCAACCTTTTCGTGTTCCGCTCCTTCGCAGGTAACGTACTTTCAGGATTTGCGCCCCGGTGAGAGCGAGCAAAAAGTTGTGGCGGCTACCGAAATCAAGGTTCGTCCGGGTGACAAGCTGTCTATCATTGTAAACAGCCGTGACCCTCAGTTAACGCAGTTGTTCAATCTGCCTTATGTTACTCAACAAATTGGACAGGTATCTGCATCCAAAGGTTCTGGTTCTGTTTCAGGCTCCAGTCAAGGAATATCTGGCTATACAGTCGATGAACAGGGTATGATTGATTTCCCGGTGTTGGGTAAGATTGGAATCGCCGGTAAGAACCGTGAAGAAATTGCCGCCTTCATCAAAGGAGAACTGCTTGCCAAGAATCTGGTAAAAGATCCGGTGGTAACTGTGGAATACATGAACCTCTGCATTTCCGTTTTGGGTGAAGTGGCGACTCCCGGTCGTTACAGCATCGACCGGGATAAAGTAACGGTACTCGATGCCATCAGTATGGCGGGGGATCTGACTATTTACGGCAAGCGTGAAAAAGTGTTGGTGCTTCGTGAAGAAAATGGAGTGCAGCATGTGTATGGTATTAACCTTTGTTCAGCGGAGCATCTGTATACTTCTCCGGTATATTACCTGCGTCAGAACGATGTGGTGTATGTGGAACCGAACAATGTCCGTGCCCGTCAGTCAACGGTAAACGGTAACAACGTGCGTTCAACCTCATTCTGGATTTCACTTGCCTCGCTGCTGACTACAGTTGCTGTACTTGTCTTTAAGTAATAACTAAAATTTAATAAATTGTAATTTATGTCCGAAACTCAACAACATACCCGTCCGGCTACGAAGGCGGACGATTTTATCCGTATTCAGGATTTGTATTATCTCTGTCTTGCCAAATGGCGGTGGTTCGTTTTATCTTTAGTTGTTTGCTTAGGTATTGCTGTTTTTTACTTGTTAAAAACACCTCCGGTCTATACCCGTACTGCTTCTCTACTGATTAAGGAAGAATCGAAAGGGCAGTCCCTTTCCGGTGATGTAGGAGCTTCATTTTCTGATTTGGGACTTTTCCAGTCCAATACCAATGTAAACAACGAACTGATCTCCTTACAATCGCCTGCTGTAATGTACGATGTGGTAAAGCGTCTGCATCTGGAAGTGGATTATAGTACCGAAGGAAGTTTTTATCCGCAGGTCCGTTACGGACAGAACTTGCCTTTGACGGTCAGTTTTGTCGGTTTGGCCGATAACGAAACAGCCGCACTGACGGTAGAGGCTGTTCGTCCGAAAGGAATCAAACTGACTTCGTTTGTGCATAATGGAGAGAAAGTAGCTGGAGAAGTGGTCGGAGTTTTGAACGATAGTCTGGTCACTCCGATAGGAAAGGTAGTTATCCGTCCGGCTACCGCTTTTGTAGACTGGCAAAAGGGTTCGGAACCGTTGACAGTTTCCCGTTCGGCATTAACTTCAGCGGTAGCTCGCTATAGTAGAGGATTGAATGTTGCTTTGCAAAGTGAAAAAACTACAATTGTTGATTTGACATATCGGGATGTCTGCATCCAGCGTGCAGAAGATGTTCTGAATACCCTTATTGCCGTATACAATGAAAACTGGATTAAGGACAAGAACCAGATTGCGGTCAGTACCTCCATGTTTATCAACGACCGTTTGGGTGTAATTGAAAGCGAGTTAGGACATGTGGATGAAAATATCTCTACTTTCAAGAGCGAAAACCTGTTGCCTGATGTACAGGCTGCCTCCCAGCTTTACATGACAGAGCGTAGCCAGGCACAGTCACAGATTCTGACTCTAAATACCCAGCTTTCCATGGCGCGTTACATTCGTAACTATCTGACCGCAGCTTCTAGTCGCAACCAGTTATTGCCTGCCAATTCTGGATTGGAAAGTGCGAATATTGAGAATCAGATATCAGAATATAATAACTTGCAGCTCCAACGTAATAATTTGGTAGCAAACAGTAGTGAACAGAACCCGTTGGTGGTAGATATGGACGAATCGCTGCGTTCCATGCGTCGGAGCATTGTATCTTCTGTAGACAACCTGATAACGACCCTGAATACCCAAATTCATAGTTTGGAGAAGAGCGACCAGCGGGCAACGGAACACATTGCGGCTAATCCTTCGCAGGCGAAATACCTATTGTCGGTAGAACGTCAGCAGAAAGTAAAAGAATCTCTTTACCTATTCCTCCTCCAGAAGCGTGAGGAAAATGAACTCTCGCAGGCATTTACGGCTTACAATACCCGTGTCATTACGCCGCCTACCGGTTCTATGATTCCTACGGCTCCGGTAAAGAAAAATATTCTGTTGATTGGTTTTGCTTTAGGCCTGCTAATTCCGGTTGTGATTGTCTTTTTACAGGAAACCCTGAATACCCGCGTACGTGGCAAAAAAGATTTGGAGAACCTTTCCATTCCTTTTGTAGGCGAAATTCCCTTGTATGGCAAGATCCGTCGTTCCGGCTTGTTCCGTAAAAAAGTGACTCCACTTACCGAAACTAGGGTGGTAGTAAAAGAAGGCAGTCGTGATGTAGTGAACGAAGCCTTCCGTGTACTGCGTACCAACTTGGAGTTTGTATCCGGTGAGAATAGTAAAGGGCAGGTTATCCTGATGACTTCCTTCAATCCGGGTAGCGGTAAAACCTTCCTGACCGTCAACATCGCTGCTACACTTGCTATTAAGGGAAAGCGCGTATTGGTCATCGACGGTGACTTGCGCCGCGGTTCCACTTCGGTCTATGTGGGTTCACCCCATCATGGATTGAGTAATTATCTGGCGGGTAAAGTACAGCGTATTGAAGACGTCATCGTACCGGCTTCCGAAACCGTCCGTTTCGATGTGTTGCCGGTCGGTACCATTCCTCCTAATCCTACGGAATTATTGGCCGGTGAACGTTTGGAAACATTGTTTGCCGACTTCCGTACCCGTTACGACTATATTCTGATAGACTGTCCACCGATTGAAATGGTAGCCGATACCCATATCATCGGAAAGTATGCCGACCGGACCATCTTTGTGGTACGTGCCGGACTGCTGGAGCGCAGTATGCTGCCTGAACTGGAGGCTCTTTATACCGAACATAAGTTCAAGAACATGTCGGTACTGCTGAACGGTACCGAAGGCAACGGTTCGTACCGTTATGGCTATCGTTATGGTTATCATTACGGCTACGGCTCCAATTATTATTACGGAAACGAAATGCAGAAGCAATGAGTTGGTGGTGGCCTTTTCAGAAAAAGCAAACACTTGCAGAAAGCGGAATTTTGCGGGGAATGACCGACTATCATTCCCACCTGCTTCCCGGTGTAGACGACGGTGTGCAGACTGTCGAAGAATCCTTGGCTATATTGCGGCTGTATGAACAGTTGGGAATCCGTGAAGTCTGGTTCACACCCCACATTATGGAAGACATTCCCAATACCACTGCGGGGCTACGCACCCGTTTTGAACAGTTTCAAAAGAACTATACCGGAAACATCCGCCTGCATCTGGCAGCGGAATACATGCTCGATAACCTGTTTAAGGAACGACTTGCCCACCGCGATTTGTTGCCGATAGGAGAGGAAGGTAATCACTTGCTGGTAGAAACCTCCTATTTCAATCCGCCGATGGATTTGTATGGAATGATGGAAAAAATCAAGTCAGCCGGATTTATTCCGGTATTGGCGCATCCGGAACGGTATACCTATATGGGAGGAAAAGAATATCATCGGCTGAAAGAGGCAGGAGTTATGTTTCAGTCTAATCTGCCTTCCCTGGTGGGGGGATATGGAAATCCGGTCAAAAAAAAAGTTGAAGAGCTGTATTCAAAAGCTATGATAAATCTGTATGGTACAGATACTCATACTTTGTCATCATTCAATCGGATTATTTCTTTTCGAACACTTCTTATAAAAAATATTGTCAATGAAAACATATAAAATAGCTGTAGCCGGAACCGGTTACGTAGGTTTAAGCATTGCAACTTTGTTATCGCAGCATCATCAGGTAGTGGCTGTAGATGTTATTCCTGAAAAAGTAGATTTGATCAATCAACGTAAATCTCCCATTCAGGACGAATATATAGAGAAATACCTGAAAGAAAAAGACTTGAATCTGGTAGCGACATTAGATGGTGAAAAAGCCTACAGTGATGCAGATTATGTAGTGATTGCGGCTCCGACCAATTATGATCCAGTAAAGAACTATTTCGATACCTCTCATGTAGAAGAAGTCATCGAATTGGTAAAGCGGGTGAATCCTACTGCCATTATGGTCATCAAGAGTACAGTTCCCGTAGGATATACTGAGAGTATACGTCGGAAAATGAATACGGAAAATGTCATTTTTGCACCGGAATTTTTGCGTGAAAGCAAAGCATTGTACGATAACTTGTATCCCAGCCGCATCATCGTAGGAAGACCAGAAGGGGACGCACGTTTGGATGAGGCAGCTCATATTTTTGCTTCTTTGTTGCAGGAAGGGGCCATTAAGGAAAATATCGATACGTTGTTTATGGGGCTGACCGAAGCCGAAGCTGTAAAACTTTTTGCCAATACCTATTTAGCACTGAGAGTTTCTTATTTCAACGAACTCGATACATACGCAGAAATGAAAGGACTCGATACAAAATCCATTATTAATGGTGTATGTTTGGATCCTCGTATTGGCATGCATTACAATAACCCAAGTTTCGGTTATGGTGGCTATTGCCTGCCTAAAGATACCAAACAACTTTTGGCAAATTACGCAGATGTACCGGAAAACCTGATACAAGCCATTGTAGAAAGTAATCGTACCCGTAAAGATTTTATTGCTGACCGAGTATTGAAGAAAGCAGGTTATTATGATTACTATAACCGGGGAGATTTCAAACCGTCAGAAGAAAAGAAATGCATCATCGGGGTTTATCGCCTGACGATGAAATCAAACAGTGATAATTTCCGTCAATCCTCTATTCAGGGTGTTATGAAGCGTATTAAAGCCAAAGGAGCTGAGGTGATTATTTATGAACCTACCTTGGAGGATGGCACTACTTTCTTTGGAAGTAAGGTTGTAAATGATTTGGATTCATTCAAACAACAAAGTCAGGCGATTATTGCCAATCGCTATGATTCTTGTCTTGACGATGTAAAATGTAAAGTTTATACTCGTGATTTATTTCGTCGTGATTAAATAATCAATATGAGATGAAAAATTTAAGTAGATTACAAAAATTAATAATCCTTTTATGGCAAGCCTTTCCTTTTATTCTAAAATCGGTATGGTTTAATTTTCATTATTTCCCATTTAAGCAAGCAATAAAATGTCCTGTATTGTTTTTGTCTCGAAGTACCGTTAAATTAAAAGGAAAATGTATTATACATGCCCCATTTATAAAATTTGGAATGATAAAGTTAGGATTTAATTTCCACACTAATAGACCAAATACAGGTTTCTTCTTTTGTAATAATGGAGGTACTATAGTATTTAATGGATATTGTTTATTGGGGCAATCATGTTCAATAACTATTGGTGAAAAAGGTTGTTTGGAAATAGGAGATAACGTATTAATGTCATATGGGGGGATTCTATATGCCTATCATTCTATAAAAATAAAAGATGATGTTCTTATTGGCTGGGAGACTTTAATGACTGATACTTCATTCCATACACTAAAAATGTTAGATGGTAAACGAACAAAAGGATATGGTTCCATAGAGATTGGGAATAATGTTTGGATTTCTTCATATTGCCGTGTTTTCGCCAATACGAGAATACCGGATTACTGCATAATAGGTAGTGGTAGTTTTGTTAATAAGGATTATTCAAGTATCCCTTCTTATTCTTTATTAGCTGGAAATCCTGTACAGATTAAAAAGAAGAATATATATAGGGATATGTCAGATGACCAATGTGTGTATGAATAATAATACAAATAATAAGAACTTGCCAACTCAGATTAAAAAAGGATTTATATGGAGTTTTATTGAAAATCTATCTCTTCAAGGTATCCGTTTCTTTATTGGTATCGTAATGGCACGTTTACTTTCGCCTTCGGACTATGGAATGGTTGGTATGCTAACAGTATTTATGATTATTTCTGATCTGTTGGTGAATAGTGGAATTGGGTCAGCTCTAAATCAAATGCAAAATCGTAAAGAGAAAGATTTTAGCACAGCTTTTTTATTTAATTTTGTAGTTGGAATTATATTGTATGGAATTTTGTATTTTTTAGCTCGTCCTATTTCATCTTTTTATAATGTTCCTCTACTTGAAAAATTAATGCAGGTATTAGCTCTTTCATTGGTAATAAATTCTCTTTGTGTAATCCCAATGACAAAACTTCAAATCGCATTAAGTTTTCGTATGATTTCTATCATTGCAGTATTGTCGGCTGTATTTAGTGGTGTTATAGGAATTTATCTCGCAATGTCAGGTTATGGTGTTTGGTCATTAGTCTATTCTACACTAGGAGGAAATGTATTACGAATGATTATGTTATACGCTATTGTTAAATGGGTACCACATACTTTTTTTTCTTTTGCTTCTTTTAAATCCATGTTTTCTTATGGAAGTAAACTGTTACTGGGGCAATTATTGGATACAATTTATACAAATATTTACCCTTTAGTTATAGGCAAAGCGTATTCAGCTTCAGCTTTGGGCTTTTATTCACGGGCACAGGGATATGCTAATTTGCCATCATCGACTATTACTCAAATAATATATCGAGTGTGCTTTCCTGCGTTCTGTAAGGAAAATAATAATAAAATAGAGCTTTTAAGATCCTATATTGTCATAATGAGAAATGTTGCATTGGTGACAGTGTTTGCTATGACTTTATTATTATCATTGGCACAGCCTTTGGTTACTATTTTGATAACGAATAAATGGCTTTCTTGTGTACCAATGCTTCAAATATTATGTATTGCAACAATGTGGTATCCCATATTAGAAGTAAATTTATCTGTAGTAAAAGCATTGGGATTCTCTTCTAGTGTTTTAAAAATGCAAATTATAACTAAGGCATTTGCAATTATAGTTTTAGTAATTACTTTAAATTTTGATATTATAATTATGTGTTATGGCATTGTTATAGTTTCTTTATTTTCAGTATTTGTTAATTTTATTATATCTAAGAATGTTATAGGTCTGTCCTTAAAAGAACAATTAAAACCATTAATTCCATCGATAATGGCTGGGGTACTTATGTATGTGGTAATAGCTATTATTATTGAATTAGTAGACAATTCTTATTTACAGTGCATTACTGGTTTGTTTATAGGATCTATCATATATGCTGGAATGTTACAGCTATTAGGAATTCCAATAAAAAAATTACTGTATTCATTTATAAAAGTTAAGTAATTATGATACCTAAAATTATACATTATAGTTGGTTTAGTGGTGAGCCTTATCCTCAATGGATTAGTGACTGTATTGATACTTGGAAAAAATATTTATTTGGTTATCAATTTATTTTATGGGATAAAAAAAAATTATTAGAGATAAATAGTGAGTTTGTATCTGAGGCTATTGCTGAGAAAAAATGGGCTTTTGCTGCTGATTACGTGCGTTTATATGCTATATATAAATATGGTGGAATATGGTTAGATACAGATGTAGAGTTATTCAAGTCATTCGATTCAGTATTGAATTGCAATATGTTTATAGGAAAAGAAAGCTGGCCTGATGAAGAAAAACATATATATCTTACTTCTCATTGTTTTGGTGCTATTGCAGGTCATCCTTTTATTAAAGAATGTCTTGATTATTATAAAGATAGACATTTTATTATTAACAATGCTCAAGATAGTGGGCGTAAACTTGATATGACAACTATATCACGCATGCAGGCGTTAAAAGCATTACCTTATGGATTTGATTGGAAAGAATGTCATAAAGATAAACCTCAGATACTTACTAATGGAATAGTAGTTTATCCGTCATATTGCTTTTGTAGACCGATGTATACATCTATGAAAAAAGTATATTGTATCCATCGATGTGCAGGTGCTTGGAGGAGTAAAAATATAGATGGACGCAATATGACAAATCCTAAAAAAATGACATTGCGTGTTATTGTACATAGGATTCTTCAGAAATTAAATTTAAGATGATTTCAATAATTGTACCTATATTTAATGGTGAACGATATCTTGATACTTGTATACAGAGTGTATTGCATCAAGACTCTTCAGAATGGGAATTAATTTTAGTAAATGATGGGTCAACAGATAACTCTGAACAAATTTGTACAAAGTATCTTATTGATAATAGAATAAAATATTTGTATAAGAAAAATTCCGGAGTACAAGATGCTCGGTGGTTGGGTATTGAGAATGCTAGTTGTTCTTATATTGCATTTCTTGACTCAGATGATTTATTACATCCGTCTGCGGTGCGATTACTTAATGAACAGATAAAACAAGATGTTGATATAATAACATTTAAATATCAGCATTTTACAGATAATTATGATTTCGTTCCTATTGTTACTTCTTTATGTAATGAAAATATTATAGACGATAGAATATCTATCATGAAAAGGATACTGTCAGGTAAAATGCTTTCATGTGTTTGGGAAGGAGTATACAAACGTAATCTATTGATAGAAAATAGAAATTTATTTTGTAATGATTTGAAGATTGGAGAAGATACGATGTTTAATCTTGAAGTCATTTATAAGGCATCTCCTCACATAAAAATATTTCCTTATCAATTGTATTATTATCGTAATAATGTAACATCTGTAATGCATACTTTTAATCAAAAGAAATTCTCTGCTATATATGATACAATTCAATATTTAGAAAATTTTCTGTATCGAAGTAATATGAGGAAAATACTTAAGAAAGAGGCTAGTTTTAGACTGTTGCTACTTTGGAGTACGTTTGTTTTTCATCCAGATAATATATATTATTGTAATAAAAAATTGCGTAATCGAATGAAACGATTATATTTTCCTGCGTTTCGATATTTATATCCATATCTTAAAGTTTATCTTTTCGTCGATTTCTTTCTATTTAAATTAGTAAAACATGGTAGATAAAATGAATGATAGTACGAAAATAAAACGATTGTTATGGATTGATTTTCTTAAATTTTTTGCTATTTTTTTAGTATTGTGGGGACATTGTATACAGCATTTTACTTATAGTTTTAGGGATAATCCTATTTATCTTTGGATATATAGTTTTCATATGCCATTATTTATGATGCTTTCTGGTTGGTTTGCTTCACATCTTTTGAAAAAATCTTTATTTGATGTCGTAAAGTTGAAATTTAGACAATTACTATTGCCATCTATAATATGGGGCACTATTTTATTTCTTGTGGCAAAATATTTAATGACAAGTCATAGTTATTTACATATTATATATTATTCCTATTGGTTTCTTAAAAGTCTTTTTAGTTGTATGATATTGTTTGTTGTAGGACTAAAATACTTTAAAAATAAAAAGGTAGGTTTAATATTTGTTTTATTTATTAGTCAATTATG
>OJKY01000756.1_pt1 | contig 23215 bp, 29 predicted proteins | sample 1596571 | NCBI WGS metagenome assembly OJKY01 (sample SAMEA4350170, study PRJEB24818) | metagenome | biome: human; feature: gut; material: faeces | place: Denmark | collected 2013-09 | reverse complement strand
TATACGGGCTTTCTTTGACTATAATGAAAGACATTCAGGGTGTGTTTTGGGGTTGCCCGCGTATTGAAGCGCTCTTTTAACCCGGTTTAGGGGGGTATGTAACCGCACTAACCGGGAGAGCGCTTGAATGGCATTCAAGAGGTCAGCGGTTCGATCCCGCTTATCTCCACCACAAAAAGAAAACCACGACATCCGTCGTGGTTTTCTTTTTGCCTCTATCCGGAAACCCGTCTCAATTTGAGACGGGTTTCGGCAGATTATTCACTTTCCTCTGTTCCCTCCGGGAGAGCCTCTGTACCCTCCGGCAGCTCCGCTGCGCGCTCCTCCTCGGTGATGGTGGGGATAAACGCCTTCGCCAGCTTGCCCTTGCCGCGCTGCTTGATATAGAAGTACCCTATGGTACTGAACACCGCCGCGCCGATGAAGTTCACAAACAGATCCCCCATGGTGTCGTACAGCCCGATGTCCAGGTATCCGCCGAGCCCCAGCTCCTGCCCGTTTATCGTCACCGAGGTGATGCCGTCGATGGTCACGGGGATGTTGCTGTTGGTGGGATCCAGCATCACCGAGGTGATGGCGTTCACCACCGTGTCCTTCTGCATATCCATCATGAACAGCCTGTCCATGCCGAACTCGAAGAACTCCCACAGTACGCCCACGGTCATGGAGAAGCAGAACGCCGCCACAGCCACATAGATAGGGGACAGCTGAAACTTGATCTTGCTGTTGCGGTTGAGAATGTCGATGAGCGCGAACCCCGTGGCGGCGCACAGAAATCCCGTGGTGGTGTGCAGCATGGAGTCCCAGTGCGGATAGGTGATGAAGTAGCACTTCAACTCGCCCAGTATCTCCGATGCGAAAATAAACAGCAGTATGATGATCTCCAGCGTGGACGGCAGTTCAATGCCGAAGTTCTGCTGGATAAAAAACGGCAGGACAAACAGTCCCAGTACCAGCAGGCAGATAAACGCGCTCTCATATTCGCCGCGGATGATGGAAGACACCAGCGTAGCAAGTACGATCAGCCGCAGTACGGTGTATACGGCGAACACGGTGGGCTGCCGCCTGATGACGGCCTTCAGCTGCGGGCCCAGGTGCCGCGGGGCCTTTTTCTTACGTTCCATAGTGTATCCCTTTCTGCGTGTCATTTCCATTTTCCGGTATTATACCGCAAAATATGAAGAAATACAATAAAAAAAATGACAGCGCGGCAGGATCGAGCCGACCTTCGTCAAGCGCCTCGCGCGCCCAGTAGGATAGAAACAGCGCCCCGCCATCTGGCGGGGCGCTGCTGTATGTGTTTGTTACTTTGTGCCGAAAATGCGGTCGCCGGCATCGCCCAGACCGGGCACGATGTAGCCGTGCTCGTTCAGGTGATCGTCCAGCGCACCGGCATAGATGTCCACATCCGGGTACAGCTTCTGGATGTGCTCAATGCCCTCGGGAGCCGCCACCAGCACCATCAGCTTGATGTGCTTGCAGCCGCGCTTCTTCATCTCGCCGATGGCCTCCGCGGCGCTGCCGCCGGTGGCCAGCATGGGGTCCACGATCAGCACATCGCGCTCGGCCACGTCCTTGGGCATCTTGCAGAAGTAGGGGTGCGGCTCCAGCGTCTCCTCGTCGCGGTACATACCGATGTGCCCCACACGGGCGGAGGGCACCATCCGCAGCACGCCGTCCACCAGACCCAGGCCCGCACGGAGGATAGGCACCACCACGAACTTACGGCCCGCCAGCGTGGGCGCGTCCATCCCGCAGATGGGGGTCTCGATGTGCTTGGTGGTCAGGGGCAGGTCACGGGTGGCCTCATAGGTGATGAGCATACCGATCTCGGATACCAGCTCCCGGAAATCCTTGACGCTGGTGTTCTTGTCCCGCATGATGGTCAGCTTGTGCGCCACCAGGGGATGGTTCATGATGTGGACCTTCTCGCTGTACATGATGTTATCCTCCGTGTATATGAAATTTTAAGGGTATACGTTTTACTCCGCCGTCAGGGACAGCCCCCTGGCCAGCCGTTCGCGCTCCGCCTGGCTCAGCCGCAGATACACCGGCTGCAATTCCTGGGCGGAACACGTCAGCCCCTGCGCGGCAAGATGCTCCGCCGCCAGCGCCACGCCCGCGGCGCTCTGCTGCCGGTGCAGGGGAGAGGCCAGCCGGCACCCGATCCCCGCCTTCTGCAAAAAGTCGTACAGCAGCACCGCGCCGTCGCCCACGATCAGCTTCGGCTCCGGCATGATGGCCAATTCCTCCGCCACCAGCTCCATAGCCACGGCCCTGTCCGCGCAGAGTCTCGTAACGCGGCCGTTTTCTGTCCGGAACAGCGCGTTGTACACCTGCTGCCGCCGTGCGTCCATAGCGCCCACAACGACGCCCTCGAAGTCCGTGACGCCATAGGCCATTGCCTCCAGCGTGGATACGCCGCAGCAGGGCAGCGCCTTGGCCCACGCCAGCCCCTTGGCCGCCGACACACCGATGCGTATCCCGGTAAAGCTCCCCGGCCCCTGGGCCACGGCGATGATGTCCATATCGTCCAATGTCAGTCCCGCAGTCTTCAGCATTCCGTCCAGCAGCGGCATCAGCGTCACGCTGTGGGTCAGCCCCCGGTCCTGATATGCCTGGGCCAGCAGTGTGCCGTTTTCCGTCACGGCCACGGACACGCTCTTGGCGGAGGTCTCCAATGCCAGTATTCTCACTGTCACTCGCCTCCCGTGATGGTGATGATGCGGTCACTCTCGTCTGTGCCCCGGGCGATGTCCACCCACAGGGTGTCAGCCGGCATAGCGTCGTCCACGCGCTCGGACCACTCCACGGCGCACACGCCGCCCCGTGTCAGATAGTCCTCCCAGCCGATGTCGAACAGCTCGTCAGAGCTGCCCAGCCGGTACATATCAAAGTGAAACAGCGGTGTTGCGCCGTCGTATTCGTTGACAATGGTAAACGTGGGGCTGGTGACCCGTCCGGCGCAGCCCAGACCTCGGGCCAGCCCACGGGTAAAGGCGGTCTTGCCCATGCCCAGTCCGCCGCGGTAGGCCACCACTGTACCGGGGCGCAGCCGCCTGCCCAGCATTTCGCCGATATGCTCTGTCTCCTCCGGACTGTGGGACAAATATTCCATCGGCGCGGCCTCCTTTACCTCAAATCGACTTATTATAGCACACCGCCGCCGAAAAGGAAAGAGCGAAACTACTCAAGTCGAATAAAATGTTCCGCCGCGGGGCGGTCATGTTGGCACAGCAAGAGTGCCGCGCACAAAAAGAAGAGGTACACGTTTGTGTACCTCTTCTTTTTGGCAAATAACCCTAACTTTAATAGAATTTCAAGGGGGTGCATTTTCGGCGCAAAAGGGGGTGCAGTAGTTTTCGGAAATGCACCCCCTCTGTGGGAAAATTTCTCATGACTGATCTATTCCTTCAAAAACGTGGCCAGAAGCATCCAGGTTTGTTATCAGAAAATTCGTGACTGCTCCACGAAACTCCGCTTCTGCGCCCTTATTTTTCCAAAATACCCGGTTTGCGTCCTCGATTTTCGGCTGCATCTGCTCGATCTGGTTATCGTCCAACGGAAAACGGACTTCACCAAAATAGTCATTCATAATTTTGAGAAGCAAATCGTGATACTTATGTGCACCGATTGTTTGTAAAGCGGCTATGATTTCAAAAAGATGTTCTGAAGCAAGGACCTCCTGCAAATCGTCCATGGCGGACATCCAAAACTCCACGCTAAGGGCGAGCAGCCTTTCACTCTGAGACATAGATTGCTGCAGTTCAAAGAGCTTTTCCCAGTGGAAAGACGGCAGTTGCTCCAAGACGTTACCTTTCTCCATGTAAAACTCGTTGTATGATTCCGTGCGCCACCCTCCGGCTCGCTTTATTACAACGCTATATTCGGATAGCCCATTATCATATATCACAGCGTTTCGCGAAGACAGAATATCATCCTCAATATAATAAACGCCTGCTTTGGGAACGTTTGCATCCAGTGATTTTCCGTTGCGTATTGTTCCGATGTACTGACCGTTAATGTGCATTCGATACGGCAAAAGAGCTCCCGCAAATGTGGATTTCCGATGAATATGGAATCGCACCTCACGCATGAAATCGCACTCCTGTATGTGGATTCAATTATTTACATTGCTTAAAAAAGTCCACCGTAATTCTGTCAAAATTACGGTGGACTTATGGTCGGAGTAGAATTATAGGGTTTCACGAAATTAGAAGTATAAAACGGTTTTGGGTAGTCGGCAATTGGTATTTCTATTGAGCTTTCTCGGATAAGCGTATCCTCTCGACTAAATGATTTGCCCAAACGAGAAGTTGTAAGGCGCGTTGTTCACTATCTTCCCAGTCACACTCATGAGCACGAGGATTTCGTATGCCTGTCATACATCCGGAAAAGATTTGCATATATCCAATCTGTTCATCCCGTTCTGAAGTGCTTTCTCCGGCGTTAATCTTTAATATGGGAGTATTCCCATTAAAGACCGCTGTCATCAGTTTGGAACCGGTTAGATTTGTGTCACCTTGTTTTGCTGTTTTTTTGACCAAGTTATCAATAAACTTATATGCTTCCTCAACAGCGCGAGCATGGTGGCCATCTCGGTATAGTTTCTCTACCGTTTTTCGGAGTGCCTTATCTGTTACCAGTTGATCAAAAGCATCAACTGGTAGTTGCTTTTCTACATCTTTTCGTGGTAGTACCCCAGAAGAAGCATCAATGTCCTCTTGGAGCCTTTTGACTTTCAAAAAAATAGTCTTGTCCATTAAGATCTACCGTAAAGATGTTTAGCCATACTGGCAAAAATACTGTCGATTTGATCAGGAGATGCATCGGGCGAAATATGAATTTGCAAATCAATGTGTACCGACGGGGTAGGAGAAGCGGCAACAGTAGGCATAATGGGAGCATTTGCATCAACGGCTGGCATAGGGGGTACAGAAACAGAATTGGCACCATTATCAGCCAAAACACTTTTCTGCGGCTTATTTGTCTTGGCTTTTTTGGGGGCTGTCGTGGTCTTTGTAACATCAGCGTCTGCTTTAATTTGACCGCTTTTCAGCATAGAAAAGGTCGAGGTAATCTTGCCAGCGGCGTTGTCTCCTAAAGAGCAGGTGTCCATAAACCAAGATTTCGCAGTTGCATTGTCAACTTGCGTATCAGGAAAAAGATCGAGCAGCTCTTGAGGATAGATTTCAGCAATAATAGCGGAACATACGTCTGGGTATTTAGCATCACTTCTCCAGTCAGTTGCCCGCGGTTGCGGTTTTCCGTCCGCATCAATTATCCCCATTTGTCTAAGAGGAGCTAAAATGTTCCGCGCAGATTGATCAGAATTCAAACTAAGCAACGATTTCAAATAACTCACATTAACAACAGAGGGGATAGTTTTCTTAAACTGGTTGCGAAGCTGCCACCAGCTTTTTTCAGATATCATCGGATAAATTTGCTTGTCAGCCACATTTTTCACTCCTTAATCATGATTTTATTACATTATAACTCATGATTTGTCTTTTTTCAACCAGTTTTTCTCATGGTAGTAATCTGAGCAATTTGGTAAGAATCCTTTTCAAACTTCGGGACAAATTGTCCCATACCGCTTCCCCCAGACATGGCTCTGGTGGTATATCCCCCGTCGCCGCATATCGTTCAGAACAGCCGGGAGCTGTCTGTCAAGGGTGCACAGCACCGCCGCTTTTGCGGTGGCTTGCCCTTGACTGGCGGCACCGGCTGTTCTATTTCCCGGCGGCGCGGCGGGGGTATATCCTCCAGAGCCGCATCCTTTCCCATGACTGGGAAAGGGCGGGGGATTGGGTTGAACATCAACGGAGGTTTACTTATGAACTTTACCAACAGTCCCTATGAGCGCATGATGAAAGAGATTCCGCATAAAGATATACCCGCTCCGCAGAAGGCACCGGAAGGAACGCCTTGTGCGGGGTGTCCTTATTGGAGGGAGATTGCTTGCGTTTTCTGTTATCAGGAACGCCTTAAAAAGCAGAGCTGATGTGTTGACATTTGGACTGAAAAAAGGCCCTGTTTGCAAGGGTTTTCGGCAACGGTTTTGGTGGTGGTAATATGATTTCCTTACCCACCCTCAATTTCCCGAAATACTGCTAACACTCTCAACCTACTAACAGCGGGAAAGCGGAGGCGGCGTGTGGAAAATTCGTCATTAAAACTGCCCTATTCTCAAGGGCTTACAGATGCACTTTAGGAGTAGGCAATCCGATTTCCTTGTTCTCATGTTTTTTGCAAAATGCTTTCCACATCTGACGCACCGGGGAACGGTTTGTGCCGTCCCCCGGTTTTTCTCTTTGGGACACTTTGTCACAAAGTTAAGGCCCAGCGCGTTAGCGTCGGGCCGCAGACAGAGGGCGCAGCACGCCACGACTTCGGGACAACCTGTCCCGAAGCCGCCGGGTTTGGGGAGGCTCCCCAACAAGCGTTTTTGCAGCCCTACGGGATGCAAAAATAGCAAGTGTGGCCACACTTGCCCTGCTTGCCGTTAGTGAACGACCCCGAAAATGCCATAATCAGGAGATGCCCGTTACGACAAAATTGCCAATATTTTTGGCGTGGAGTATAATGATTTGAGAAAATCTTGAGATTTATATGAGATACTTTTCAGTACGCGAGGAAAGGAGGCCCACTCGTGAAAAAGATATTGCTGGTGGACGATGAAAAAGGTGTTGTCGCCATGATGAAGAGCTATTTTGAAATGTCCGGCTATCAAGTGTTGACTGCCTATAATGGGGCCGAGGCACTTAGACAAGCCGTACACCAGCCAGACATCATCTTGCTGGACATTAATATGCCCGGTATGGACGGCCTGACTGTCTGCAAGAAGATCCGTGACTATATTTCTTGCCCGATCCTGTTCCTGACTGCACGGATCGAAACCGCCGATAAGATCAAAGGGTTTCAGGTTGGAGCGGATGACTATATCATAAAGCCGTTTGACATTGATGAATTAGGCGCAAGGGTCGCTGCACACTTGCGGCGGGAAAACAGAAAGCAGGGGCAATCCGAACTCCGCTTTTTCTCTGAAATGGTGATCGACTATTCCAAGCGCGAGGTAAAACTGCCAATGCTCTTTGCCAGTGTTGCGGTCACGCTGATCTTTGCAATGTTGGCTGCTTTTCCCGCGGCGCGGTACGCCTCCCGCGTTTCTCCCACGGTTGCGATGTCCGGACAAACAGTGAAGATCAGGCGCCGGGTAAAGAAAAATCGCACCATCCGCAATTTTGATGCCTACTACGCACGGCTCAGCTTGAAACGCGGACGAGGCAGGACAGTTGTTACAATCTTGTCCCTGGTTATGAGTATTACCGTTTTTGTCGCCTTACAGAGCTTTACCGGGCTGCTCGACGCCAGCAGCTCCATTCAGAATATGTATTCCGGCGACTATGCGATTACAAATGAAACCGTCGGCATTCCGGCAGAAGCCGTGAAAACGCTAGAAGCGAATGATGCGGTAGAGGGTGTTTCCACTACCCGGCTTTCCGTGTTTATGCCGGGAGCCGGAGATGTGCTGCCCTTTGAAACGGATTTGTCCGTGCAGAGCCATGAAACCTTGCAACTCGCAAGCGTTGATGAAGGGCAGTTCCGCACCTATGCCCCTGATTTGTCTGAAGAGGATAAGCAAGCGTTGAATGACGGAACGGGCTGCTTGATTCAAAATCCCATTGCTTTTTCGTATGGAGATACGGGCATACAGCAGACAAACCTTGCCGTTGGCGACACAATCCGGCTGGGAGATAAAATAGTCCGCGTGGTAGGACTTACTGATACCCCTGTTATTATCAATAATGCTGGTTTTACAAATGGTGTCCAGATCATTGTAAACGGTGAGCTATATAGCTATCTGCTTGGAGATGACAGCTATTCGGAAATATACCCAACACTCAAAGAGAATGCAGATGCAGATGCCTTTGAAAGTTGGCTGGACAACTGGTGTAGCGAACAGCCGGGAACGCACTGGCTCTCTTACCGTCAAAGCAGCGACGAAATGGCGGAGAGCTTTGCACAAGTCAAGATGCTGTGCTGGGTACTGATTGCTTTTATCGGTGTCATCGGTGTTCTGAATATCATCAATACCGTTTACAGCAACATCCATACTCGTGTAGGCGAGATCGGTATGCAGCGGGCTATTGGAATGAGCGCCGCAAGCCTTTATAAAACATTCTTGTGGGAGGGTGCCTATTACGCTATCTTTGCGTCTGTGATTGGTGCGGTGTTGGGGTATGTCTGCTGTATCTTTGTCGGGGCAGCAAAGACGGACACCTTACAGCTTGTTACCGTTCCCGTCATGGCGATTATAGAGGTTGCTGTGGTTTCTGTTGCGGCCTGCCTGCTGGCAACGGCGATCCCGCTGCGCTCTATTGCAAAAATGAACATTGTCGAATCGATTGAGAATGTCGAATAACACCTGAGCAGAAGCCGTCCGGCTTTGCAAAGATGACGGCGGCTTTGAAATATTGCATTTCAAGCCGCCGTTTTCCTTTTGAAAAAATGGATTTACGGGGGGTGTATTAAAGTCGCCCTTTTTTAAGGACACGGCGGTTTCCAAGGAGGGATCGTTGTGTTCATTTTGCTTTTTTATTGTACGCATGATCTTCACCTGCTAAAAAAAGCGTAGCTTCCCCTCCGGGCAAGTCCGGCCTTGGATATGAAATCTGCCAGTATGTAAATGAATATATCATTTCACGCGCTTGTGTGGCTCTGCGCCATGCAAGCGCGTTTTTCTATGCCTACTTTGGGACAACTTGTCCCAAGGTCGGTAAGGGCTGCCCCGGATGCCGATCCCCGCCGCACCTCCGTTCAAATCGCTTATCAACCCACCACAAAAATCTGAACGGAGGAAAATATAATGACTACGATCAATTTGAAGGACTTTTACGCTTGGTACACCCACGATGAATATGTTGAGATTTCCGACGAAGTAGCGGAAGAACTGAAGGCCGACAAGCGGTATGAGGCCGCCTACCGCCGCCGTGTTACCCGCAACAAGGCGCAGTATTCGCTGGACTGCGATGACGGCATTGAATATTCGGCTTGTCTGCATGAGCCGTCCCCGGAAGAGCTGGTGCTGCGGCAGGAACGGTTTTTCTACCTCTGGAACGCGCTGAACACTTTGCCCGAAACGCAGGGCCGCCGTGTGGAGGCGTGTGTCATTGACGGTAAACGCTTTTCCGAGGTTGGACGAGCCGAGGGCGTACATAGCGGCTCAGTGCGAGGCTCCGTCCTGCGGGGCCTTGAGAGCATGAAAGAGTATCTGAAAGAAAATTGGTAATATACCCCCGGTTTTGCCTGTTTTCTGTCCTTGGTATACGAGGGGTGAACTTTGGGACAAGTTGTCCCGAAGTCCCCCTCTCAGGGAAGGACCAAGGGGCGGCGCTGCGTCGCCGTCCCTTGGTTTTATCTATGCGAAAGGAGGCGTAATGCCGGAGCAGTACACCTATCAAGTGGGCAAAATTCATTTCATCGTTACCCCGGTCTATAAGGACAAAAGATCGGGAGAAACGATGGAGGACATTCTCCTAAAACTCATGCTGGCGGATTTGGAAAACGGCGACATCCTTAACACGAGCGGCAGTCGGGGGTACAATATACTTGGAAATACTGATTGTCCGACACCCGTGGAAGGAGGACATTTTGAAACTGTCGGGTAATCACAATTTTGGCACCGCCGCCCTCTATTGCCGGCTGAGCCGCGACGATAACATGGACACCGAGTCCAACAGTATCCAAAATCATGATGTAATGTATAGAGGGTGGATTACACCAAAAAACATTACATCATGACTGGCGGCTCATTTGTGGCGAATGAAAAGACAGTTATGATAGAGGAGGGATGCCCTCAAACCTACCGTAACTGTCAACCACATTCCCACGAAAGGAGCCTTGTATGGAACTGACTTACACCAAATGCGGCGACTATCTCATTCCCAACCTTGTATTATCGGACACCAAAGAGTACCATATCGGGAAATATGGCCGGTTGCGCCGTGCCTACTTAAAAGAACACCGGCCCATTCTGTATACCGATCTCATTGTCACTGAAAAGTTGTTTCCCCACTTGGAGGAAATCGACATCGCCTGCCGGGAGCGGCTGGAAATTATCGAAAAAGCCATGATGCAGCAAGAGGGCGTCACAGAAGCCCTGAAAGCTGCCGACCAGATGGCATGGGTGCGCTCCATGAACTCCATCCACAACAGGGCCGAGGAAATTGTCCTGGCTGAGCTGGTCTACTGTTGAGGGAGGGAACGCAATGATTTTGGAAGCTATGTATAACGGGGAGTTTTATCCCTGTGAAACCGTTGTTCCCACATCCCCGGAATACCGCAAGGCAATCCAAACCTGTGCAGAGTTGATGGATCAGCTATCCCAGCGGCTCAGCAAAGAGGACTATGCTCTGGTGGAGGAACTCCGGGCGCAGAACGCTATCGCTCAGTGTGAGGAAAGTGAGAGCCATTTCAAGTATGGCTTTTCGGCGGGGCTGATCGTCCAGCAGGAAGCCCATGAACAGCTGCAAAACAAGAAATAAGCGATGGCCCAAAAAGCCCACGCAGCCGGAAAGAGAACCGGAGGCGTGGGCTTTCTGTGTATACGGTTATTCTGTCTGATCAGCCGAAGTCTCTGCAACCAGTCGGTCAAAGTCGCTCTGATAGGTCCGATCCTGCAATACCCGGAACTTTTCAAACTCTTTCTCGGCAAAGGCTTTGGCGATGGCGGCAGTCACCTTGCCCTTATCATGCAGAATATCTTCCTCGTTGAACTGTAAAAATGCGTCAAGCCGCTTGACCCAATCGGCCATATACATGACATTTCCCCGGCGGGCCTGCCGTTCCGCATAATCCAGGTACATAGTGACGATCTCGTTCAGGTTTCGCATTTCCGTTTCGTTCAGATAGTTTTTGGCAACGGTGATATCCGATTTGCGGATACGGCCTTTGGGGGCGTTTTTCCATGTGGTCAGCCCCATGTTGGGCTTGGTGCTGTCGGCACGGCCATATACGATCTCGGCAGCGGTATGGTGGGTGACTGCATAGTGGAGCTTATTCTGTACCGTTGCGAAAAACTCCTTTGTGATAGGGCTTTCCACATCGTAGTCGGCGCTGCACTGGGAATAGATGTCCGTAATTTTCTGGTAAAATCTTCTCTCGCTGGCCCGGATGTCCCGGATACGCTCCAGCTGTTCCTCGAAATAATCCTTGCCGAAAAAGTTCTCCGGCTCCCGCAGCCGTGCGTCATCCATCACATAGCCTTTGATGATGAACTCTTTTAACACCCGGTTCGCCCAAATGCGGAACAAGGTCGCCTTTTTGGAGTTCACACGATACCCCACAGCGATAATGGCGTCCAGATTGTAATAGTTGGTCTGATACCGTTTCCCGTCCGCCGCAGTTGTTTCCATTTTGGAAACAACTGAATCCTCGCTCAGTTCGCCGGATTCAAAAATGTTTTTCAGATGCTTGGAAATGGCCGCTTTCTGTACCTCGAACAGCTCTGCCATTTTTGCCTGTGTCAGCCAGAGGTTTTCCTGAAAGAGCAGGATTTCCACCCGCACCTCTCCGTTTTCGGTCTTGTAAAAGAGGATTTCTCTGGTTTCATACGGGGTCAGTCCCTGTTCTTCGCTCATTCCTCGTCACCTCCATATATCATTTAGTAAGATTGGGATTGCATTTTGTAATTCATTGACAAAATGATAGGTATACCGTTTACTTTCGATAAATCGTATTGGATTCCCATAGTAAGTCTTTTTCCAAGTATACCATATCAACAAGCTGAACACCGCATTCAAAGATAGGATGATTATAATTGTCCGTGAAAAAGTTTTTGACACGATGGCTTTCTATAAACCCGCATTTCTCATAAAAAGGGATCGTCAGCTGGCTGTCACCCGTCCCCACACGGAGAATCCGAAAATCATCACGGTATGTCTGCTCAATAAACTCGATCAACCGTTTTCCGTAACCCATGCGCTGACATTCCGGTAGAACAGCAATATTCTTGATTTCAAGGACTCCGTTACCTTCATCAGTAACAACACATTCCGCTTTTACGCCATTTTCCTCCAAAACATACATCGTACCTTTTTCAAGATACCGGTCAATCATATCTTCTTGCTCATCCGAAAGAAAAAGCAGGCTCATGTACCTCTTTTTATTATCCTTAATTTTGCTTATTTTCATCAACTATCATCCTCTTATACTTTACATTCCAACTGACAGTCATACGGCTCGGCTTCTACATGGGCCTGATTGTAGACAGCCGCCTCTGCACAGCCCATTTTGTAATAGAATGCCTGACTTTCAACGGCTGAATGGGCTGAGATGTATAACTTTTTTGCTCCGTGAGCCTTTGCCCATTCTTTTGCTGCTCGAAACAGTGCAGTGCCAATTCCTTTCCCTCGCATATCCTCTGATACATGGATGCTTGAGAGGTCAAGGTATTTGTGATCTCCCCCGAAAAGTTTTGGCTCGACTGATACAAAGCCTTTCAGCACACCGTCATAGAAAGCTGCGCATACCAACCCACCTGTTGCAACTGTGTTTCTCAGGCAGGAAACCAGGAATTTATAATCTGCTTCGCTCCAATCGTCAATGAATGGATCATCTTTGATAACCCATTTGTCGTTTTCTTTCCTCCAACATTTAACGACAGTTTGATGCCGGATAAAATGCAGAAATAATTCTTGGCGTATCTCGCCCTCTTGCAGCTTTTTATATATAATCGCCATTTTTATTGTCCTCTCAAATCTCTTTAATTAAAAACAGCTCCATAGGCTGTACATATCGTGGAATGTCGATGACAAAGCCGCCGCAATCCTTATAGCCCAGCTTCCGATAAAAATGCTGGGCAGTTTCATCTACCTGTGTAGAGGTTAGCAGCATTCCGTATCTCTGTGATTTCATATCCTCTTCCCAATGTTTCATTAGCTTTGTCCCGTAGCCTTTTTTCTGGCACTTCGGATCAACAAAAAGCATAGTACAAAACGGAATGTTATCCCAAAAGAGATTATATCGTAGCAAACCCACCGGTACATTGTTTTCTAAAAGCACATAACCTCGTTTGGTGTTCACTTTATTTTCAAATTCCGTTTCCGGCAAATGCCTATCAAGCCGAAACCAAAATGATTTATCAGATTTCTCCAAATATCGAATATATGTCATAGCTGTTCTTTTCTCAAATCGTAAACATACATCCTCGTCAAATCCGCTTCACCATCGCTTTGCACCATGCATAGAAACTTCCATCCATAGCGTTCATAGAAATCGGTGTGGTCCGTGATGAGATACAAGGTTTTCAGGCCAAACGAGTGCATATCCTCGCAGACAAAACCGAGAAATTTCCCGGCAATGCCCCGGCAGCGATAATTTTCCTCTACATACACAGCGCAGACATTTGGCGTCAAATCCTTACGGTTATGGAAATCGTTTTCGATGACCCCAATACCGCCAATGATCTGTTCATCCTCGACGACAACATACCACTGCGGGACAATACTTTTACCCGCCAAGCATTCCTGTATGCTTTCCGCATATTCTTCAGCAGGAATATCCCACTTGGAATGAAACCACGTTGCGGCTTCCGATGCCAGTTCGCTGTGTTCTCTGAGTTTTAGGATTTCCAAGCGTATCATCCCTCCTCATTTCCGCCCTTTTTAGAACGGCTCTTGTAGACATTGTACTGGTTCTTGCACCGTGGGCTGCAAAAGGCGGCGTTGGACCGGCTGCCCAGAAACACCTTCTGGCAGTGCTTGCACAGGCGCAGGGGCTGGTCATCGTCCACCAGCATGAAGCTGAACATCATCTGGATGCCCAGCAGCAGCGAATGGAAATCCCAATAGATGGTGGGCTTATCCAGCAGCTCAATGTGGTAGCTGGGGGCAATCCCGCCAAATGCAGCCATAGCCTTGCGGTGCAGCCCCCGTTCGTCCTCGCCCATGAAATCATAGTCATTGTAGTAGAAAAAGGCGGTGGTCAGCGTAAAGGCCCAGTCTTTGAACTGCTGGGCAACCCAGTCGTAGGGTTCCGCATATTCCCGCTGGAAACTCATGTTTTTTGCCATCGGCTCGTCCATGAAGGTCATGGTCAGGGCAATCATCGTCCGGTCACCGGACACATTCCATGTGGATTCAATTCCCTTCTTCACCAGGTCCAGCTGGTCAAAGGGATAAAACAGGGACAGATATTTGTCCGTCGCCATGGATTCTTCCTTGATAAAGTGGTTTTTCGGCAGGTACACCGCCTCATAGTCCATAAAGGACGGCGTGGTGGGCAGGGCGGTCATCAGCCCCAGCAGGCCGTACCGGGTGACAAACTCCATCACTGCCTTTTCCACTTCTGCTTCCGGCTTGCGTCCCATCATCAACATCCCTACATTCAGGGCATCCAGCACAATGTTGGGGACCTCTTTCAGCGGATTGTAGACATCCGGCTTTGCACTCTTGCCGGGGGTGATATACCGCTTGCCATCTTCCGCTGTTTTCAGCTCGTAGTGATCGTACCGCACCCAATGGGAACGGGACTGTTCAAATAAATTTTTCATCATACACGCCCTTTCTCCTTAATCGTCCCAATTATCAGGGGCGGTTTTTCTTTTTTCTGCGCTTGGTCTTGTTCTCCCGCTGGATCACGGCGTCCTTGCCCTGTTTTCTTGCAATTTTCGAGTATTCCTCCAAAAACTGGCGCTCCCGCAAGGTCAAGCTGCCGCCATGCTCCTGTTTTCTGCACAGATGGTCATACATCTGGCGCTGCAATTTCTTGTGGATGGTTTTCCGCAGTTTGCGGATGTTGCGGTCAGACTGCCCACGCACAGCGGCAAGCTGGGTAGAGCTGTACAGCCGCAAAGAGAGAAAATACAGGACTTCCTTGTGTTCTTCGCTCAGTTCCTCCACCATGCGGGAAATAAAGGGATCAGCGGTCAGGTTGTGCATCTCATAGGGACAGTCAAACAGGATGTCCAGAAAGTTCCCGGCCATCAGCTGCCGGTATGCGGGGTTGTTCATCCATCGTGGAATGAGCTTCGGTTCCGGCACCGCCTGATATTCCAGCGGCACATCCCCACGGAGATTTTCGTGGTCCCGTTCCCGGCGCTCCCGGTTCCGGTCCAGCTTGTTCCATTCCTCCACCACGGATCGGAAATCTTTTTCGGTGCGGGCAGCTTCCTCCAGCCGACGCATGGCCTCGGCCCGTATCTCCCGTTTGAGCCGCTTATCACTGACTGGGGCAGCTTCTTCTTCCTCGTCCTCCAGCTCCGCTTCATAGTCGATGGGATGCTCGTCCTGCTCCAGCTCGTTTTCCAGCTCGGCCAGACGTTCTTCCGCAAGCGCCTGTTCCAGCGTTTCCTCCGCTGCCTCTGCGCCGGTCCCATCGTCCCATCCGGTGAAGCCACCCTCGGTATCCAGAAGCTCGTCATCAGACAGATACGCCATGACCCCACCTCTTTTCAAAAAAATATTTTTCGATTTTTCAAAAATGGTTCCGTTTTGCACCCCGGATTTCTCCTATTAGTGAAAGAGTAATCTAAAAACAAGTTACTTAGGTTACATTTGCTCATTCACACAGGAGAAAGGAGGCACACGCCATGTTCAGGCTTGACGCAAAAAAGGAGTAACACAATCGCAGGTTACAAAAAACGGAACTATAACAACAGTATACACCGGATGCGCCGAAAGCGCAAGAAAGAGAGGTTCTATGGCAGATAAAAACGCCGTGTTTCTGACCCGGCACATTGGCAACACCACCTATAAAGTTCGTGTCTACCTCAGCGAAACCGCCGAGGAAACGATGGAAGATAAAATTCTGCGGCTGATCCGCAATGACGGGCTGGCAAACCAGCCGGAATGTGGTATAATGGAACTGCCACAAATGAGCCGTCCGTCTGAAAGGAGCGCCTGATATGGCAAACAGACAGACGGAAGAAAAAATCACTGCGCTCTACGAGCGCCTGTCCCGTGACGATGACCTCACGGGTGACTCGAACTCCATTCTGAACCAGAAACGTTATCTCGAAAGCTATGCAGCTCAGCGGGGCTACACCAATATCGTCCACTACACAGACGATGGGTGGTCTGGCGGCAACTTTGACCGTCCCGCATGGAAGCGCCTTGTGGCGGACATTGAGGCGGGAAAGGTGGCCCATCTGCTGTGTAAAGACCTAAGTCGGATCGGCAGAAACTACCTGCAAACCGGCTTTTACACCGAGGTAATGTTCCGGCAGAATGGGGTTCATTTTGTTGCTGTCGCCAATAACATTGACAGCGAGGAACAGGACAGCGGCGAGTTTGCTCCCTTCCTCAATATCATGAACGAATGGTATCTGCGTGACCAGTCCAAAAAGGTTTCGGCAGCGTACCGTGTCAAAGGCAAGGCGGGCAAGCCCACCACCAACAACGCCATCTATGGCTACAAAAAAGACCCGGAGGACAAGGACCACTGGCTGGTGGACGAGGAAGCCGCTGCCGTGGTGCGGCGGATCTTCCGGCTTGCGGTGGAGGGGCACGGCCCCCATGAGATTGCCAAGATACTCACACAGGAAAAGGTGGAGTGCCCCGCCTATTATCTGGCACGAAACGGCAGAGGCAGCCGGAAGAACACAGTGGACACCAGCCGCCCCTATGACTGGTACGGCTTCACGGTCAGCTCCATGCTGGCCAAGCCGGAGTATATGGGGCATACCGTCAATTTCCGTTCCTCCAAAAAGTCCTATCGGGATAAGCGGGTAAAAAATGATCCGTCCGACTGGCTGATTTTTGAGAACACCCACGAGGCCATTGTTGACCCGGAAACCTGGCAGCTTGCCCAGCAAGTGAAGCGGACGGTGCGCCGGACAGATACCACTGGCGTCGCCAATCCTCTGACCGGCCTTGTGTTCTGCGCCGACTGTGGAGCCAAAATGTATAACCACCGGGGCAAGCGCAAAAAGGACGGGCGGGAATATTCCGTGGATTTTTACAGCTGCTCCACCTACACACTGACCTTTGAGCGAGAAACTCAGATGTGTTCTTCTCACACGGTCAGCACTAAGGCTCTGAATGCCCTGATTCTGGAAACCATTCGCACCACAGCCAGCTATGCCATCCAGAACAAGGAGGAATTTATTCAGAAAGTTCGCAGTATTTCACAGGTTCGCCAGCAGGAAGCGGCCAAGGAGCTGAAACGCAAGGTCGCCAAGGAGCGCAAACGCAGCGCCGAGCTGGATGTGCTGATTAAAAAGCTGTACGAAACCTATGCCATGGGCAAACTGGAAGAAAAACGGTTCGAGCTGCTGTGTGCGGAATATGAGAAGGAACAGGCGGAGCTGGAACAGCTGCTTGCCTCTGAGCAGGCACAGCTGGACCAGTTTCACGAGGACACCGACCGTGCCAGCCACTTTCTGGCGCTGGCACAGAAATATACGGATTTCACCGAGCTGACCGCCCCCATGCTTCATGAATTTGTGGAGAAAATTCTGGTCCATGTCCCAGACAGAAGCACCGGGGAACGAGTGCAGGAAATTGAGATTTATCTGAACTTTATCGGGAAGTTTGAAGTGCCTATGCCCGAACCCACCGAGGAAGAACTGGCTGCGGAGGAAAAACGCCGCCAGAAGCGTATCCGTGACCATGAAAAATATCTGCGCCAGAAGGAGCGCAAACAGAAGATGGCCGAGGGGCTGATCGTTCCGGGTGAACCGTACCAGCTGGTGTGCCAGTGCTGCGGAGAGCCGTTTCAGTCTGTCCGCCCCAACGCTAAATTCTGCAAACCCGCCTGCCGGGAGAAATTCTACCGGCAGGAAAAGCGGAAAGCCAAAGAAACGGAAACATCACAAACTGCATAAGGACTGCGGCCTGCCCCAATAAACCGGGCAGGCCGCTTTTTTTATGCCCTGAAACGGAGGGATTTTTATGACACTCTTTGAACTGGTAAAACAGAATATTTGTGTGCCGGATGCGGCGGAACACTATGGGCTGCAAGTCAACCGAAACGGGATGTGCAGCTGTCCGTTCCATGAGGACCGGCACCCCAGCATGAAGCTGAACGAACGGTATTTTTACTGCTTCGGCTGCGGAGCCACCGGCGATGTAATTGACCTTGTGGCGAGGTTATTTGACCTGAGCAGCTACGAGGCAGCGCAGAAGCTGGCACAGGATTTTGGGATTGGCCCGGACAAGCCGCCTGCGGCAGCAGCTCTCCCCAAACCGGAGCGTCCCCTGCTGAAAGCATACCGGCAGGAAGAAGTGCGCTGTCTGCGGGTGCTGTGTGATTATCTGCATCTTCTGGAAAGCTGGAAGGTGCAGTACGCACCCAAGACACCGGAAGATGTTCTGGATGACCGGTTTGTGGAAGCCTGCCAGATGCTGGACTATGTGGAGTATCTGGCAGATTTGCTCATTGCCGCCGAGCTGGAACAGCGGGTAAAAATCGTAGAAATGCTGAACAAGGATGGCCTGATTGCCGGTTTGGAGGAACGGCTGGACAGGCTGAAAAAGGAGGACGATGCCTATGAAAAACAAAACGCAGCTTGACGGGATGCCCGTCTGGTTCGATGGAAAAAGTATCAACGAAGCCCTGTTTTGTGAGGAGTTCTTGCAGACACACAAGATCATCTTCACAAACGGGGCTTTTTTCACGCCCGAAGGCCGTGTGACAGACGAACTGCCCCTGCGGGGAGAGATTTTTGAGGAGCTGAAATGCTGTGCGGTCAGCAATATTCCCCGCAAAATCAGCAACATTGTGGAGCTGATGAAGCTGGCGGCACTGGTGGAGGATTTTCCCCCGGAGCCGGATCGGATTCATCTTTCCAACGGGACTCTTTTTCTGGACGGAACCTTTGTGGATGGAAAGCCGAAAATCGTCCGCAACCGTTTCCCCGTGTCCTACAAGCCCAACGCCCCGCAACCTGTTCTCTGGCTGCAATTTCTGGATAGCCTGCTCTACCCGGAGGACATCCCCACTTTACAAGAATATATCGGCTACTGCCTGATTCCCAGCAATAAGGGACAGCGGATGATGGTGATTAAAGGCAGCGGCGGCGAGGGCAAGTCGCAGATTGGTGCTGTTCTGGGAACTTTGTTCGGCTCCAACATGAAGGATGGCAGCATCGGGAAAATATCGGAGAACCGGTTTGCCCGTGCGGATTTGGAGCATATCCTCCTGTGCGTGGATGACGATATGCGGATGGAGGCCCTGCGCCAGACCAATTATGTAAAGTCCATCGTTACCGCCCAAGGCAAGATGGATTTGGAGCGCAAGGGCAAGCAGAGTTATCAGGGATGGATGTGCGCCCGGCTGTTAGCATTCTCCAACGGAGATTTGCAGGCGCTGTTTGACCGCAGCGACGGATTTTACCGCCGCCAGCTGGTGCTGACCACGAAAGAAAAACCAGCTGGCCGTGTGGATGATCCCGACCTTGCGGAGAAGATGAAAGCCGAGGTGGAGGGCATTCTGCTGTGGGCTTTTGAGGGATTGCAGCGGCTGGCCGCAAACAACTTCAAGTTCACCGAAAGCGACCGCACCAGAGGGAACCGGGAGGCAGTCAAACGGGACAATAACAATGTCTATGATTTTCTGGATTCTGACGGATATGTTCGTCTGAAAGCCGATATGTCCGCCAGTTCCAAAGAGCTGTACGAAGCATACCAGATTTACTGCGCCGAGAACAACCTGCCTGCCCTGAAACCCCGCAGCTTCAGCGAAGCCCTGATTGCCTGCCAGAGCCGCTATAATCTGGAATACTGCAACAATGTGACCAATGCAGCAGGACGGCGGGTACGTGGCTTTCTGGGGATTGAGGTATTGGTGAGAAATCATATATCAGTGTTTTCCGGTGATTCGATGCGTACGTACGTACCGGAAGATGTGCCGGAAGAATGGAGGCGCTGAACCGTGTACGTACGTACACTTTGATTGACCCTTGTTCTCCCTTTTATAGCAATTCGGCGGCTATACCAGTCAGAATCATCGATCAAATCCCCATGCTAAATAAAGGTAAGTGGGAATCGAAAAGTATTTGACGGTTGGAAGAAATCATTTTGCGGAACCGTGCTTCTCACCCCGGTGAACCGGGTGCATGGAACCATGGGAAAATGCACGGTTTCAAGCCAAGTCACACGTAACGGAAAAGTCGGAAGGTGCGACCTATGGGCAGGACATCACACCGGCAATTCTGAACGGATTTGGTGACAAGGAGATTTTTCACCACACAGCGAAGCGGTTATGCCAGAGGGCGTGCCAGCTTCGCTTTTTTATCAAGTAAATTTAGGAGGATTTTTGATGATGACGGTACGCAACGAGATTAAGGCACAGATCGTCCGGGCCGGATACACCATGCAGGAGGTAGTTGACCGGCTCCATGAGGAATACGGCTGGTCGGACAGCGTTTCCAACCTGTCCGCCAAGCTCCAGCGGGAATCCATCCGCTACAAGGAGGTTGTGGAACTGGCTGATGTGCTGGGCTATGACTTGATCTGGCAGAAACGGAGGTAAATCTATGACAAGTGAAGAAAAGAAACTGTTGCAGGCAAAGCACCGCTTGGAGGAAGCCCAAGCACGGGACCGGGTGAAGGAACGAAAAGCACGGACAAGGCGGCTCATTCAGGAGGGTGCTGTGCTGGAAAAAGTGCTGCTGGAAGTACAGGCGGTAGGGCTTGATAATCTGGAAGAATACCTGCGGCGAAAGCTGGCAGGACACGATTGAAAACGACTGGGAGGTCTCCGGGAAACCGGGGGCCTTCCTCTTTTTTATCCCGAAGGGCGCACTTACTCACCACCTGCTAAAGCAGGCGGTGGTAGCCCTCCCGTTGGTCGGGCACGTGCGCTCTCCGAGGGGGATTGCGGCTCCTGCGGGAGTCGCTGGACAAGGCTGCATTTCTACCAAAACTGCCAGCCTTGTCCACGCAGCCGGCGCAGGGGTTTCCGTTTTGGAAGCCCCTGTTCATGGGGTGGTATATTGCCACCCCATCCCGCCGCCTGCCTGCGTCAACCTGCCACCGGCAGCTTGACACAGATACGGGGTGGAACAAATCGTTCCACCCCTGCTGGTGGTACGTCGCATTTCACGACGCACCTGTTGCAACCAAGTACGGAAGAAGGGCTGCTGTGTTTCACAGTAGCCCTTCGGAAAGGATGGTAGACAATGGCGATTTATCATTTGGAGGCCAAAATAGTCAGCCGTGGAGCCGGACGCTCCGCCGTGGCTGCTGCGGCCTATCTGAGCTGTTCCCGGATGCTCAACGAGTATGACGGGGTGCAGCACGACTACACCCGCAAACAGGGACTTGGGTGGCGGCAGGTTTTTCTGCCAGACACCGCCCCCGCAGAGTGGCAGGATCGGGAAACCCTGTGGAACGCTGTGGAGGAAACCGAAACCGCAAAGGACAGTCGCCTCGCCCGTGAATTTGTGGCGGCGCTGCCCATAGAGTTGAGCCGGGAGGAACAAATTCAGCTCCTGCAAGATTTCATTAAGGAGCAGTTTGTAGCAGACGGGATGTGCGCCGATGCTGCCATCCACGACCCATATCCTCCCGGACACAATCCCCATGCCCATATCCTGCTGACAGTGCGCCCGCTGGATGAAAAGGGAAAATGGCAGTACAAGACCGAAAAAGAGTATCTCTGCGTGAAAGGCGGCGAGGAACGGGGCTTTACCGCCGCTGAGTTCAAACAGGCACAGGGCGATTGCTGGGAGAAACAGTACCAGTACAAGGTGGGCAAAAAGAAGGTGTATATGGCCCCATCCGCAGCGCAGGCCCAAGGCTATGAACGGGTATCCAAGTATCCCAAAAGCACCAAATATGGCAGACAGAATCCCATCACGGAACGCTGGAACAGCGACGAACAGCTTGTTCTATGGCGGGCTGCATGGGCAGATGTGGCAAACCGCTATCTGGAGCGCACCGGGCACGAAGAACGCATCGACCACCGCAGCCATGCCGAGCGTGGCCTGCTGGAGCGGCCTACGGTCCATGAAGGTGTGGTTGCCAGAGCCATGGAGAAAAAGGGCATTATCTCTGACCGGTGCGAACTGAACCGGCAGATCAAGGCCGACAATGCCCTGCTCCGGGAACTGAGAGGACAGGTCAAAAAGCTGGCGCAGGCAGTCAAAAATACCATCCCGGCACTTGCCGAGGCCATGGAGAATCTGCGTAAAAATCTGCTGCTGTTCTGCTATCAGCTGGGGTATCTCCGCAAGGGCAAGGAGCGTCTGAACGCTTCGCTGAATACGCTGCGCCCCGCCCTCACACAGTACAATCAGCTGGCAAAGGACATTCGAGATAAGACGAAGGAGCGCCGCAGCCTGCTTTCCGAGAAAAAGGCACTCTCTGCTGTCCATGTGTTCCGACACCGGGAGCTGGCGGCTAAGATTGCGGCTCTGACAGAGGATTTGGAAGAATTGCGTTCTGAGAAAAATCTGCTTCTGGCATCGCTGGCATATACCGAGGAAGATGCCGCCGATAAATTTCCTAAAGACATCGCTGCCATGGAGCAGAGCCTGAAACGGCTGGAAGAACAGGAACAGAAGTATTCTGCCGAGCTGGACACTGCCCTGAATGAGTATGCCGGGCTTCGGGAGCGGGCCCAGGGCTTCGACCCCGTGCAGTTCTATAAAGCAAGGCAGGCCCTCCGCCCCGGCAAGGAGCAGGAGGCGGAGAACCGGGCGCAACAGGTTTACGGCGAGAAGTACAGCCCGCTTTTGATGTTTGACAGCAAAAAGTCGGTTTCCCGTATGCTGCATGAGGATATTGAGCGGCAGGCAGTACGGAGAATGATGCGACAGGCGCATAAGGAGCAGCAGACTTTTCAAAAGAAAAAGAGTGAACAGGAACGGTAACCCACCGTTCCTGTTCACTACAAACCTTAACGGGATTTCCCCATAACATTTGATTCATAATGTAAGAGTAAGGTCTATCCGGCCTTGCTCTTTTCCTTTAAAATGGAGGTATGGTCTGACGAACTTTCCGATTGGGACACCACGCCCGCAGACAAATGTGTCAGCCAGCCTCCATTGTTTTGTGCTCGATTCAGCAAGTTGGGACATAGCTCCCGTTTCACGATTGAATATGTGCGTACTTTGGAAAAGCTGGATAGCCATAAATCGAAACGAAAGACCTGCTAAGAAAAGTCAAGTAGAAATTTCAAGGTAATTTGCTGCGCAAAAAGGCCACACCAAACCAAACCGCTTCGCGTCTCAAATTTGAAACGGCGGCCAGCCAAGCTTGTATGAGGA
>OJKY01000751.1_pt1 | contig 23407 bp, 10 predicted proteins | sample 1596571 | NCBI WGS metagenome assembly OJKY01 (sample SAMEA4350170, study PRJEB24818) | metagenome | biome: human; feature: gut; material: faeces | place: Denmark | collected 2013-09 | reverse complement strand
TAAAGCACGACCGGATCATCGGGAACCGAGACGACGGACCGGATTCTCTTCTGCTGCATTTTCTGGGAAAACTGCAGCATACACTTTTCCAGCAGATCATTCAAATTCACATCCGACCGATTGAGCGCGAACCCCATACTGTCGATTTTCTGAAAATCGAGCAGTTGATTCGACAGGTTCAGCAGCCGGTCGATATTGGCCCCCATGATTTTGAGATTCTCCTTATAATCCGAAGGCTTGATCCCCGGACGGATGATTTGTTCGTAAGGTCCCCGGATCAATGACAACGGAGTCCTTATTTCATGTGTTATATTCGTGAAAAACGCGATTTTCGCCCTATATTCCTGCTGTTCCTGTTTCCGCTTCAACTCCTTGATCTCGAAATCGCTCCTTTGCCTTGTTTTACGCACATACCAGCTAACATACAACCAGATAATCACGGCTATGGACAACACGTACACGGCATAAGCCATCGTAGAGGCATAATATGGCGGACAAATCTCGATTTCAAGCCGGGCCGGCTGATCGTTCCACATTCCGGTTCCATTGGCTCCCCGGACCTCAAAAACATATTTCCCGGGAGGCACATTGGAGAATGTCACACTCGGCTGCTTTATTTCAATCCAGTTGTCAATATAGTTGCGCATGATATACCGGTATTGATTCCGGCTGGAGGCATCGTAGCTGAGCATGGCAAAATCTATGGTGAACGAAGACTGGTCATATCGGAGTTTGATTTTATCCGTATACGGCATGGAAACATTCAGCGGGGATCGCGGGCCGCAGATTTCGGAGGACCGGTCGTTCAGTTTCAAATCGGTCATTACGACAGGTGCGAGATTGCTGCTCGTTATGAACTGCTCCGGAGAAAAACTCACAAAACCGTTGATCGTACCGAAATAGAGTTTACCGTTCAAATCCCTGAATCCCGATTTATAATTGAATTGATTGCTGGTCAGACCGTTACCAGAGGTATAAACTTTCAGGTTCCCCGATAAGGGTTCATAACAAACCAGACCTTTGTTCGTGCTGATCCATAAATTTCTATTTCTATCCTCGATCACTTTGTACACGACATCGTTCGGAAGTCCGTCCCGGGTCGTATACGCCTTCAAAGCGCCCGAAGAAGGCGTATAGCGCACCATACCCCGCCCTTCCGTACCGAACCAGATATGAGAAGCGCTATCCTCGTTGATACTGATAACATGTTTGAGAAGACCTTCATCCCCGCATTCCACCTGTCCCCACTTCCCCGTATAGGGATTATAGGTAATGACTCCCCGATTATATGCGGCAAAATAGATGATCCCGTCGTCTCCCTGGTAAATATCGTATATAAACAAATTTTCAGGAATCTCCTTTACGAGGTCGAACGTTCTGTCTCCGGGATTAAACAGGCATAGCCCGTAAGTCAGCCCGACCCAAATGCGACCGTCATGATCCCGGAATATCGAGAAAATACTGTCGTCGGGAAGTTTTTGCGAACCCGATGCGACAATCTCATTCGTTTTCAGATCCATTATATTGAATCCTCCGAAGAAAGTCCCGATATAGAGCCGGTCGCCATCCACACATAATCCGTGTACGTTATCGCAGGAGAGACCGCTGTTACGGCTGTTGTATTGAGTGAATTTTCCGGATACGGGGTCAAAACGGTTCAGTCCCTGATCTTCGGTCCCGATCCAGATGATACCGTTTTCATCCTGAACGAATTCCCGCACGGCCTTCCCGCTCAACTGATCGGAATCGCCGATGGGATAAAACTTATCGAAAATCAACGACGACGAGGGCGGAAGATAATTGACGCCTCCGAAATACGTTCCGATCCACAAGGCTCCCTCCTTATCGCAATAAATGGAATATACGGCTTTACAGGACAACGAATAGGGATTTCCCAATTCCTGATTTATGTGCCGTGTTTTCCTGGTCACACAATCATATATGTATATGCCGTTTTCAGTCCCGACCACAATTTCCCGGCTGTTACGGACAAAAATAGCCCTCACGAACAAATCCCCGCGTCCGGGATCCAAAAGCAACGGCCGACAGGTTCCCATATAAGGATTAAATGAAAACAGACCGTCTTTCATCGTACCTATAAGCAGTCGATTCTGCTTGTCCAATACAATCCGGCTGACATCCGAAAGTCCTTTCAGGCGGTGGCGGATGAACCGGTCCGTTTCCCGGTCGTACCTGTCCAGCCCTCCGTTCTGGCTGCCCACCCACAGATTACCGTCTCCGTCGAAACACAGATCCCACACATGAACCGAGCTGAGCGAAGTCGTATCACCCGGAACGGGTTCATACAATTCGAGGGATTCGTCCCTCCGATCATATCGGAAAACACCCTGCCAATTAACCCCGATCCACAGATCGCCCGACGAATCGCATTTGATGGAACTGACCTCCCGGGAAATCACATCGCCCCTCTCCGTCGCCACGTCGAATTTGCGGAAATTTTCGGTTTTCGGATTATAAATGTAAACTCCGACATTGGTCCCGATCCAAATCCGGCCATCGGAATCTTCGTGCAATACGCGGATGAAATTATTCCCGATCGACATCGAGTCGGCCGCATCGTGTTTGAATACCCGGAACCGGTAGCCGTCATACCGCGTCAGTCCGTCTTTCGTTCCCAGCCAAATGAAACCGAGATGATCCTGCAATATGCAACACACCGTATTCTGGCTCAATCCGTCTTCTACCCCAATATGTGTAAAGTACAAATTATTGGGGAGTGTAACCTGCGCCGACAAATGCGTACAATAAAGCAATACGACGAATAATACATTGATGAATTTCATATCGAGAAAGTAGATGACAGACTTTAGAGACAACTCCAAGACATATGGGATTCGCAGAAATCACAAGCAGGTTATTTAATTTAAAATTATAGCTTAATTTCCTAATTTCAAAATCCGATTCTGTCAAAAAACAACCCAAATGTCCAATCACGGCCCGAATTCAAGGTAAAATCCGCCGTTGTCGACATCCATAACACTCTTTGGTCATATTGTAGCATGCGACGTCCCGGAACGACTTTATATTTGTAACAACCGCTATCCGGCCCTCCGAACTTCAACAACGAACCATTATGAAACAAGTTCTCATCGGCATCCTCTGTCTGACAGTATCACTTCACGCCTTCGGACAACGGAACTACAACGGACCGTATTCCGGCAAATACCTCGACCGCGTGGCATTCCCGATCGGAGGGATGGGAGCCGGCATGTTCTGCCTGGAAGGGACCGGTGCGGTCTCTCACATGTCCGTACGCCACCACATGGACTTTTTCAACGAGCCGGGCATGTTCGCAGCCATCCATTTGAAAGGCGTGAAAAACGGCTCCAAAGTCCTTGAAATCAAATGTCCCGACTGGAAGAAATTCGGTCGTCCCAACTCCGGCCGCGGAAACGGACAGACACTTCTCGGCATGCCCCGCTTCGACAATGGACAATTCACATCCCGGTTTCCGTTCGCCGAGATTGCCTTACGGGACAAAGACATACCCATAGACATTCGGATAACAGGCTGGAGTCCCTTTATTCCGACCGACGCCGACAACTCCGGCCTGCCGGTCGGAGCCTTGGAATACACGTTCACGAATACGTCCGACGAAGCTGTCGAGGCCATATTCTATTACGGCGTCAACAATAATTTCATGTCCGCAAAGCACAAGACGACGGCAGCTTCGATACTTCCGACTGCTACGGGCTTCATCCTCACGCAGGAGGCTGTCCCCGACGGCAGGGAACCATGGGTCGAAGGCCATTTCGCCATTTTTACCGGGGACCCGGCGACAGTCGTCAACCACTGCTGGTTCCGGAGCGTATGGTTCGACCCGCTGACATTCGCATGGCGGGATATAAGCGAGGGGAAACTGACTTCGAATCCACCCTCGAACGATGCCAAAGCGGCTTCGCTGGCCGTACCGCTAAAGCTCGGACGGGGAGAAAGCAAAACCGTAAAAGTACATCTGGCATGGTACGTCCCCTCATCGGGCAACCATATCGGAGGCGACGCCCGCAACGACCGGGACCGGGGCCCCTGCTACGATCCGGCCGACTACGAGGAAATCCCGTATTATTATAAACCCTGGTATGCCTCACGGTTCGAAAGCATCGATGACGTCATCGCATATTGGAGAACGCACTATGACGATCTGCGAAAAAAATCGGAACTTTTTGCGGATGCTTTCCATGCATCGACACTTCCTCCGGAAGTGACGGAGGCCGTAGCCGCCAATCTGTCCATCCTGAAATCCCCGACCGTAATGCGGCAACACGACGGACGGCTATGGTGCTGGGAAGGCAATAACGATTCGAGCGGAAGCTGCCACGGCACATGTACGCATGTCTGGAACTACGCCCAGGCCCTGCCGCACCTGTTTCCCGACATGGAGCGCACCCTGCGCGAAACGGAATTCATGGTCGACCAGGACAGCCGGGGACATCAGACATTCCGGGCGAATCTTCCGATCCGTCCCGTCGAACACGGATTCCATGCCGCATGCGACGGCCAGTTGGGAGGCATCGTCAAGGCCTACCGGGACTGGCGTATCAGCGGGGATACGGAATGGATAAAGCGGCTCTATCCGCTGATTAAATCGAGTATCGACTATTGCATCCGCACATGGGACCCGAAAGAAAAGGGTGTCATCGAAGAACCGCACCACAATACATACGACATCGAGTTCTGGGGACCGGAAGGCATGAGCATGAGTTTTTACGCGGCGGCTCTCCGCACAATGGTCGAATTAAGCAAAACGTTCCGGGACGATCCGACTCGCTACGAGTCGCTGCTGCACAAATGCCTCGCCTACATGAACGGGAAACTGTTCAACGGCGAATATTTCATTCAGGAGATTCGCTGGACCGACCTCCAGGTTCCGGACCCCACGAAACAAGAACGTTATTACCGCGGCTATTCGCCCGAGGAAACAGCCGTACTTATGCAGGAAGGGCCTAAATACCAGTTCGGGAAAGGCTGTCTCTCCGACGGGGTCATCGGCGGCTGGATGATCCGCACCGCAGGGCTGGACGATCCGATGGATCAGAAAAAAACAGCTTCGCATTTGCGTTCCGTACACCGGTACAACTACCTGCCCAGCATGAAAAACCATGCGAATCCCCAAAGGCCGACATTCGCCATGGGGGCCGACGACGGAGGGTTAGTACTCTGCAGCTGGCCGCACGGAGGCCAGCCCAGCCGGCCGTTCGTTTACAGCAACGAAGTATGGACCGGAATCGAATACCAGGTTGCTGCGCACCTGATCTTTCTGGGCGAAACGGAGAAAGGGCTGGAAATCATACGCACGGTCCGGAACCGGTACGACGGGCGAGTCCGCAATCCGTTCAACGAGTATGAATGCGGACATTGGTATGCACGGGCCATGTCGAGTTACAGTCTGCTGCAGGCATGGACGGGAATCCGTTACGACGCCGTCGACAAAACACTTTATGTTGACCCTGCAACAGAGGGCGACTTCACCTCTTTCCTCTCCACGGCAGGAGGCTTCGGCACCGTGGAACTGAAAAACGGGAAACCGGTCGTCACGACCTGCTACGGCAATATCGACATCCGGCATTGCATGCTGCGCGGTAAAAAAGCGAAAGTCCGGACCATTCGCTTATAACACAGAAAAGAGGAGGCCTGCGCCCTCCTCTTTTCCGGCATGAACGGCCCCGAATATCCGTCACGGCAACAACTGCGACATCCTGGCCGCAAATATCGCGGCCATCTTTCGCTGAATGTACTGATCCTTTCCCCGCAACGGATGCCACCCGACCCGCACTCCATTCACCACCTGCGTATCGTCGGCATAAATCAGACTGATCTGCCCGCCCGTGACGGGATGCGGCATATGACGCGAGAATCCGATGTTGGCATCGAATTCCACAAGGGGAAGCCCCCACTTCGCAGCCAGTTTCCGCACGCTTTCATTATAAACCGTGCGCGCATCGTGCCAGTGCGTACACAGGACGATCAAAGCCGGCTTACCCGATCGGGACCGGTAGTACTTCGAATCCGGGTCGTCACGCAGATTGTAACAATCGGACATATACCGTTTGATGACAAAATCGAACCCTTCCGCATAATTTCCCGTTTCCAGACAGGAAACGCATTCCTCCCAGCATTTACCTTTACCGAGGTCTTCGCTGACGTACACGTCCCTGTCATGGACCTGCATGATCACCAGCGCATCCATCCGTTCGAGTTCTTCACGGGAATACAACGTACCGTCGAGCATCATCTTCACGGTGGATAAAATGGACTGCCCGCCGACGGCCCGGTTGATCGGCGTCGCCCCGATATGCCCGCAGCCGGTTTCGAACCAGGTATTGGAAGGCGACGCGAAAGAGGCACCCGTCAATACGAACGTGTATCCCGGATTTTCATCCTGCCCGCAGACAGCGGCCGGGTAAAACAACAACAGAGCGATAGACGCAATAAAATAACAGAATTTCATAACTCGCAAGATAAAAAATGCCCGACAGCCATTCCCGCCGGGCATTCCGGTTTCACAATGTCAATAGCGCGGCCTCACCGTTTCCTGCACCTCGGTATAATCGCCCGAAGCGTTGGTGATCACCGTATACTTCAGGTCGAACGATTTCGTTGCCGGATCATATGTACTCACCGTTCCGTCCGTATTGGTCAGGGTCCATGAATAATTGCCGTAATACCCCACCAGATCGACCGTATTGTCTTCATTTATCGTGAGCCGGAATAAATTTACGGCGTTCGTTCCCCAGCCGCCGATAAAATTGCAGTCGTACGTATTGTCATTCGCACGTTGCAGAATCTTTCCGTAATTGGACCATGCAATCGGATTACCGGCCTTACCGCCCGTATATTGGACACGCGAGCCCGTGGAAACATAGGTCAAGAACTGCTTCGCATACCGTTTGGGAATCGTATCGCATGCACCTTTTTCGGGAATGTAATAACAGACCACCTCGAACGAAGAATTCTCGTCCCCCAGCACATTGCCCACATCGTCGAACTTCGTCACCAAAGCCTGATTGGTCGGGTCCTTCTTCGAAGTGACATGTATCGTTTCCCGTTTTCCCGTCGATTTTTTCGTATAAACAATCTCCGAGCAGACATTCAGCATATCCGCATCTCCCCAGACTATCTCGATCGAATTACTCTGCGTCTCCGCATTCGGTGTGACCGCAACCGACGAAATGGCGCGCTGCCGCAGACCGTTCATATAGGCATCGCCATATACATGGCCCGAAACGGTCTGGGTCATGGAATACAGGCCCTCGACATTGCGGTTATACACCTCGAAATTGAAATTCCCCTCCCCGAGGCCCTCTATGAATACAGAATCTTTCTGCATTCCGGGAGTCGTCCTTACAAAAGGTTTTACAAGCGAATCCTGTCTGAAATTCCAATAGATGACGGTGCTGTCAATCTTGGGGTCCGAATTCATATACCAGCTCAGCATCGTCCGATTAAGGCCGCCATGAGCTTTCAGCGAATCGACCCGGCCGATATAGATTTTTTCCGGCCGGCCGGAATATTGCTCATGAATGCTGTCCATATCTCCGCAGGCAGTCACCGCCAACGAGGCCGCTGTCCCTGCCAACAAAATTCCAAATATGATTTTCATAGTCTAAAGTCTTTTATTTCTGGGGAACCGTATTATCACCGTACATGCTGAGCTCGGACAACATGAAATAATCGTTCAAAGCCCGCGGAGGATATATATCGGGTTGTGAGCCGGCCCCGCTCCACGTACGGCGTACGACAAACCGTATATAATGAATCGGTTCGGCATCAATGGGGAAATCGAAGGAGAAGCCCGCTCCGCAGGCCGCCAGAAATATCTCCTGCTGGTTGGCTCCTTCCGGCACATCCGGCTTCACGATCTCGAATTCACCGAGGCATTGCCAGTCGTTCTTCCAATGCTCTTTCGCGACCGGATCACCGCCCTCTTCCGGCTCGTCGAATTCCGGAATGTCCTGCCAATAATAATCATGCCCGGAGAGCATCTCCGTTTTCAGCGCGGAGGTTCCCCACACTTCGAAATTACGCACGTTGATGCTTCCGAACGGTTCCGATGCGGTCCGCAAACGGGGATACAGCACAACACGGCTCATTTTCATATGCTCGCCCAGATCGATGGTGAACATGTGTCCGTTTCCGAATTTGCTGCCGGACAGCCAGGCGTCCCCACTGGTACTGATGGACGTGTGCCAGGTTCCGTTGCACACATTGGAAAACGCCCAGGTATCGCTTACGACATCACCCGGCAACCTGACGCGGGAAAACGGCTTTTTCGACATCGTCTCATAATAAGGCGTCGTAGTCAGTTCCAGGGTATCGGACGTGTTCCCCCAGTTATCGATCAGACACGCACCGAACGTAGCCTCTTCGGCCTCGAATCCCCGGAACGTCTCCTTCACCTCTTCGAGCCGGGAGAAACGGTATTCGTTATCCCGGAATTCGCCCGTCTCATCCTTAACGAGGAATGCGACTCCGACCTCCGTGTTGAAGCGGTTCTTCCAGAAAACCGACACACCGCCGAAATCGGTCACGATCGAAAGCGTCTGCCGGACGAGGTAAAGCGGAGCAGTCAGGGGTTCGAACGTCCGGACGACGGGCTCCGACTTGACACCGTTCCGGGCAACGGTGTAGAAGGTAACCGTTACCGGATCGGTCGTAGCAAATCCTTCCATACGAATGGTATTGCTGTAAACCGACGATCGTTCGACGCATTTCTTACCATTCCGTTCATACTCGGCCATGACATACATGACCTCTTCGGAATCCGGGATCGAATACGTAGCAATCCCGCCTCCGTTAATCGGCGTTATGACATAATCTTCGATCACGGGAGGCTCCGGACCTGCCGGGCCTTCATCTCCGCTGCATCCGGACATCGCCGTCAGAGACGCCGAACACATTAAAAACACTATCGCTGCATATATCCGTTTCATATCGATTCTTTTTTTCATTACCACCCGAACGTCTGTTCCAGATTTCTGTTCACAAGCAAATCATTGAGGCTTACTGGCCACAGATACTCCTTAAACGATACCGAACGGCCCGTATACACCTCTTTCCGGACATAATAGGCTTCGGCCTTGCTTCCAAGGTTATCCCACCCATAGGTTGCCTGGGACCAATGCTGCTGCGCTGTTTTCCACCGGCGCATGTCCCAAAAGCGCTGGCCTTCGAAAGCCAGTTCGATAAGCCGCTCCCGCCGGATGATCTCCCGCATATCCGCCTTGTACTTGGGCCGATCGGGATAATTGGAATACTGGTTCCAGGCATTTACGACCCCTTCCAGACCGTTTACGGCCCGCACTCTGTCGATCCACTTGTAAACCTCGTCATCCGGTTCGTCCTTCACTTCGTTGAGCGCCTCGCTGTAAAGCAGATACAAATCCGCCAACCGTAGCAACGGCATCCGATAATTATAACCGCTGTACACGGGTCCCGTGGACTGGCCCTGGCTGGCACTCGTCTCGAATGCGACGAGTTTCTTGACCATATACCCCGTAACAGAGCCATTTCCAGGTTCCCCGTATCTCATTTTGAGCATATTGAAACTGGCCCCCGCATTCGAAGTCGTGGTCGTCAGTTCATAATAGCCCCGGTCGAAACCGAGACTTCCGTAAAATCTCGGCTCCCGTTCCATATTCAATTTCGCCGTGATTTCATTGACCCCGACAAAATGTCCGCTGAACGTGCCGGCCTTCACAATGTCGAAATTATAGCGGTCGGCATAGGGCCACGACTTGTCTTCATCAATGGGGACTCCGTTGCTCGTATAGAACAGTTCCGCCATATTCGCCGAAGCGGACATCTGACCGATCTCGGAACGCGTATCCTCGCTGAAAACCTTGGCCATCAACGTCCGCTGCATATTCCCATACGACGGGAAAGCCCCGAGTCCCGAACCTTTCCCCTGGCCGAAACTTGCCGTAGACACCCAGACCTGTCCCGGATTCCATCGTTCGGTCACGGCCTTGCGGACTGTCATGGATTTAGCCTGCTCGTCGTCCATGGCCATCGACCCGGTAAATTTGCTTTTATCGAATTCATAAAGCGCGTGTCCGGCAAAATGGCACGTGTCGATCGCTTCTTTCAACGCATCCGCAGCCCGTTCCCACTTTTCCCGGCTGAACGTCGGAGAGACCAGATGCTTTCCCCGGTTATCGGTCCAATTCGCATAGTCCGAATTTCCGTTGAACAACGGGCTGGCCGCGAGTACGAGGGCTTTGGCCCGGATTCCCAGCGCGATGCTCTGCGTAATGCGTCCGTCATCCTGAATAGGGTTGGGCGGGGTCGTCGGCAAATCGGGTGCGGCCTCCTCAAGCAGGTTCACGATGTAATCGATACATTCGTCCACGGGCTCCCGATACACCATCGTCTCTTCGGCAGGGGTCGAAATATCCAGATTTTTGTCGACGATGGCGACCGGGCCGTACAAAGACACCAGCCAATAATGATAGTAAGCCTTCAGGAACTTCACCTCGGCAATCCATCGTTTCCGCTCATATTCCGGAATATCCTGGGGCGTGCCTATTCCTTCCAGAAAAATGTTGCAGTAACGGATCGCCCGATACATTGTCGGCCAATAGTTCTGCTTGGGACTGTTGGCATTTTGCTGCCCGTTCGCTATGGCATACGCAGCAGTTCCGACAATCCAGTGCATGCTGCCGATCTCAAACTCGTCGTGGCTGGTAAAATAGGCCGGATAATCGTATGGATTCGTCGGGTCCGGCAGGAACGAATAACAGGTAAAAAGCGCCTTTTCGGCCGCCGCCCTGTTCTTGAAGGCGTCTTCGATCGTCGGAGCGTCGTCCGGCACGACATCCAGAAAATCACAGGCCGTCATCAAGGTGATAGCACCCAGAAGCGATATAAAGTATCTATAATGTTTCATGGTCGTTTTCTATTAAAAATTCAAATTCAGGCCAAGATTGAAAACCCGCTGAAGAGGATATCCGAGACCGTTTCCGGCCATTTCCGGGTCCCACATCTTAAAGTCGGACAGGACGAACAGGTTGGTCGCATTGAAATAGATCCGCGCCTTATCCATCTTCACCTTTCTGGTCCACTTCACAGGCAGCGTATAGCCGACTTCGAGTTTTTTGAGTCGCAGGAAAGATCCGTTCCGAAGCCACCAGGTGCTGTTCACCGTATTATTGGGCACTACATCATCGGCCAGTCTCGGCCATAAAGCGTCCAGCTTACGGTTGTCCTCCGACCAATGGTCGTCGGCATAATATTTCAGCAAAGCCCGCTGCCCGTTATTGAGGAACGGCGCCGTCTGCGTCGGACTGATCATAAATGAGGAGCGGCCCGATCCCTGGAAAAAACAGGAAAAGTCGATACTCTTGTACCCCAGCGAGAAGCCCACTCCATACACGACCTCGGGGGCCGTCGGGAATCCGATCGGGACCATATCGTTGGAATCGATCACCTGGTCATTGTTAATATCTTTGTATTTGATATCGCCCGCCCCATACTGAATGCCGCTTCCGGACGATACGGTCTGAACGGGAGAATTCTTCACATCTTCGTCGTCGATGAAAAGACGCTCGGCGATATATCCGTAAATCTGATTGATCTTTTGTCCCACATGCGAACGCCAGGGCGTATCGGAGAAATCGGCCTCTTCGTATTTGGTATATTTCCCGATCGCATACGTATAGTTGAACATCGCCGTAAGCCAGAAATCCGGATTAAAGGACTTGTTGAAATTCATCGAGATTTCGAAACCCTCGGAGTGCGCCTCGCCGACATTGGAGGTCGGCGTATATCCCAACCCCATGGTGCTCGGTATGTCGGCCCGCGTCTGAAGGATGTTCTTCCGCTTGTCAAAAAAGTAATCCGCCTGAATGTCCAATGCGTTCCAGAGTCCGAGTTCCACGCCGAAATCCGCTTTCCGGGCGATCTCCCACGTGATGTCGGGATCCGCATAGCGGTTTATGGCGATTCCGGGACGCGAATAGGTCAGATCCGTTCCGAACGTGTACCCGCCGGCCTTCATGTTGATATTCGACAAATAGAAAAACCGGTCTTTGAGATTTCCGATCTGGTCGTTTCCGACAAGTCCGTAAGTCGCTTTCAGTTTCAGTTTGGTCAGCACCTTTTTCACCGGCTGCATGAATTTCTCGTTGGAAATCATCCAGCCGAGACCGATCGACGGGAAAAATCCGAACCGATGGCTCTTTGCGAATCGTTCGGATCCGTTATAGCCGAAATTGCCCTCGACGAAATAGCGGGAATCGTAACCGTAAGCGAGTCGCCCGGACAGCGAAATATTCCGGTTCGGCAACGACTCGTACAACGACCACACCTCCGTAGTCGTGGCATTCCGGATCGTACCGACCAACATTGCCGTAATATTGTGTTTCTCCGCAATCGTCTTGGTGTAATTGGCGCGAAGTTCCCCGTACAAGGTCGAAGTCACGTATTTGTTTCCACCGTTAAAATCGAGGTATTCGGTTCCGTCGTCGGGATTGAGCGACTGCAAGCGGTATTCGTCATTGGGCAGCCCGGCGACGGGGGCGTAATAAAACGGCACGAATCCACGCTGCAAATCATAGTACGAGTCCCGCTTCAGATTGAAAATTCCCGACAACACCAATCCCTCCAGCGCATTCTCGAACGTATGCGTCAATTCGACCTGGCTCGTCATCATCGAAGACGAACTTTTCTTGAATCCGCTCACCATTTCAGCATACGGATTCGTATAGACGAGTTTGCCGTCCTGGGTCTGATTTCCGAAAAGGGTATGCGTCGTATGGCTGTGCTCCTCATCCGGCTCATAAAAAGGAAGAAACATGACCGGAGTGGCATTACGCGCCGCGCTGAACATCTCGCTACCCTCCTTTTTGGGTCCCGTACGCTCATCGAACGTCCCGTAGAAGCGAATGACCGCCTTGGTCCTGCGCGTCAGTTTGATGTCGACATTCGAGCGCAGCTGAAACCTGTTCAGCTTGATATTGTTATCGAAATTATTCCGGCTGTCCTCCTTCAAAATACCCTGATCCCTCAAAAAATTGGCGGACAGATAATATTGTACGGCCTTACCGCCTCCGGTAATATTCATGCTGTAACGCTGATTGATGGTAAAATCCTTCATCATGTAATCGTACCAATCGACAGACGGATAAAGCACCGAATTTCTTTTAAGCTGCGTATTCATTATCTTCGCGGTAGAATAGGGCATCATCTTTTCCGCGCCCCATCTTGTCCTCACAGCCTCGTTGTGCAGTTTCATATAGGTAACCGGATCGGCCAGTTCCACGAGGCTCGTGTTCATGGAGGTCGAGATCTCGGCCCGGACCGAAAGCCGCACGCTCTCTTCCACACCGCGCTTGGTTGTCACCAGAATAACTCCGTTCGCACCGCGTGCACCGTACAGAGCCGCAGCACTGGCATCTTTCATGACCGAAAAACTTCCGATGTCGTCCACATTGAGACGTGCCAGATCGGAGGAACTCATTTCGATTCCGTCGATCAGAATCAACGGGTCTTTTTTACCGGCGCCGAACGAAGTCACTCCGCGAATGAAAAATTCGGCGTCGTCGAGTCCCGGCTCGCCCGAACGCTGGTACGCAATCACACCTGCCAGCTGACCGGCAAATGCACTCGTAAGGTTGCTGGCCGGAATACGCAGTTTCCCGGGATCGACGGTCGACACGGAGGCGATCACGCTCTCCTTCTTCTGCGTTCCGAAAGCCACAACCACGACATTTTCAATTTCCTGCGAATCGGGCTGGAGCACCACGGCAAACCGGTCGGCCTCCTTCGCTTTGATCTCTTGGGTTTTATAACCCACATAAGAATATACGACGATATCTTCGGTATTCACCGTCAGTTCGTATTTACCCTCCGAATCCGTGGTAACGCCCTTGGTGGTACCTTTTATCGTAATGGTGACGCCCACCAGCGAAAAACCGTCGGGATCGACTACCCTGCCGGTCAGTTTCATCGATTTCGAACCCTGTGCGGAAGCCGACAAGGCGAACAACAAAGAGAGACAAAGGACCCGGAAGGCCGCTGTTATTGGCTTTCTTTTCATGGATTTATGTTTTAAAAATCGAATTAATCGTTCATCGAATGGGCATCCATTCCATGAACTGCATTCATCGTATCCTCCTGGCTGAGGTAAATGAGTATGCCGCGGCGCACTCTTTTGAAATAGGAAAAATTGCTGTCGTAATTGTCAAAGTTCATGACAATGGCATTGATGTATTCGCGCGCCTTGGCCGGATTTTTCCGCTCCAGCATTTTCAGCAATTCATAATCATAAATGCCGTCCCTCATCGCTTCAAGCCGGATCGAAGAGTATAGTTTGCGGTATCCCGGGTAGGTTATGTTGGCATCGCCGGCCGGAAGTTTACCACGGTCGCGCGAAGCGTCGGACGTCAGCGGGTCGCTGCCCCAGAAATTCAGTCCCCAGTGAAGATAGCCGACAAGACCGTATTTGTAATTGATCCAATGCAGAATACGGGTTTGCACGAGCGGCTGTTCCAGGAAACGGTTGGCATAATTCCCCCGGGGACCTACACAGGTGTAGAACCAGATTTCTTTCCCCTGTTTTTTGAGATCCTGGTAGAATTTCCAGTCCCGGTGTATCACGTCCAGCACCGGAACCCACACGTCGATCGTTCCGGCAAGCTCCTTGGAAGTAAGCACGGCGTCGAAGACAGGAACCCCCGGCAGGTGTTTTTTCACATATTCGCTGATTGCCCCGTACGACGGCGCATTCCGTGCCGTCGGCTCGTCGGCAATATGCTGCATGTAGCGGCTATACCACCCTTTCTCTTCGAGATGGGCTTTCAGCGCGGGCAGATACTGATCCAGATAGTTCTTCGTCCGGGGGTCCGTGATGGGCAGAATCACCCGGCGCAGTCCGTTTTCCACCTTATTGGGAGCGGCCGTCCCTTTGTATTTCCGGGTTTCCTCGTTGTCCGGAAGCAGAATCTCGACATGGAACGGTTCGTCCCAGGCGCCGGAGCGCCAGGCGAGATGCCCGCCTTCGATTCTCTTCAGAGGGGTCTCTCCCGCCGCATCGAAAAGTTCCACTTCCCGGTCGAACCGGCTGAAGTCGAAGGTATATTTACCGTCATCGCAGGTCGCCAGCACATGCCAGGAAGGATATATCCGATGAACGTTCTGTTTGTGCGAAACCATCATTTGAGCATGGACGCCGACCAGTTCCCAATATAAGTCGCTGTACAGTTCGACCGGAGCCATTCCGTTGAGATAGCTCAATGTCACCGGCGAGGTGTGTGCGGACCAGTTGCTCACCAGAAGCGAAGTCTCCCCGATCGTAACGGGAAAAACCCGCACATAAAACTCTTTGCTCCACGACTGTTTTTTCCGGTCGACCTGTCCTTCTATGACAAGCTTGCCCTTATAAAGGCCCGGTTCCGTATTCCTGGCAATCGGAACGGTGACCCACACCGGTTGCACATCGTTCACCTCCATATCCATTTCGACATCCGTCAGAATCGGATCGGGGAAATAATCCGACGGGGTCCGCAGCAGATCCTTGGACGTCGGTTGATACTTCCGGCCGGCCCTTACATATCCGACCCAACCGGTCTGTGCTCCCTCGATCTTTCCGGCTTCTCCGGCAACAGATTCCACATAAGCCCGCATCTCTTTCACCTCCCGGTTGGACTTGATGACCACCTGAAGCGTCGCATATTCGCCCCTGGCGACTGCAAGGGTATCGATTTCATCCACGAAATAGCGCCGGTCCTTGAACACTTTATCCAATGCGTCCACCTGATAAAGATAGAGCACAGGATCTTTCGCGTGCAGGGCTGTCAGACAGCAGAACACGCCGCAAAAAATTAGAATAAGTTTTCTCATACGGTTAATTTTAGATTGGTTAGTGGTTCACTGTTATTCAAAAAAGCCGGTTGTCGGCCTTTGCCGTAAGCGCATGAATCAGGGGTTTGTAAAAATCCAGGGCCGTATCCGAAGCATATTCTCCGCGTTCAACCAATCCCAGAAACTCCTTTCCTCTCCGAAGCGCCGTTTCATCTTTTTGTACGGCAGTCCATCCATCGGCCAGTTCGCGGGCTTTCGCCTCATCTCCGGCTATATGCCAGGCCGCGGATTGCAGAAGCTGGTATTCCGGAGTATTTACATGCGAACCGACAAGACGCTGTAAGAAATGCTCCCGTTGCCCTTTCAGCCCCTCCCGTTCCGCGGCAACGAACGACAGCCAGTCCTCGAGTCTCGTGTCGATCACCTCGTCATACGGCTTGCCGACGCCGAGATTCCGCGGCCACAATTTCGCCTCTTCAATTTTATCCAAGGCCGCTTTAGGCTGCTTTTTCAGCATTTTATCCACCGCCAGCATCAACTTGATATGTTTTTGCAGGTTGATTCCGTCCTTTGCGCCCTCGAACGGAAGGATGCGGGTTTTCGCAAGGACCCGTTCGGCTGCGCCATACTCTTCATTGCAAATCAAGGCTCTCACCAAAAGCGTTTCCGTCGGGAAATGGTTCCGCTTCCGCCGGCTGAATTCTTCGATCACGGACAACGCTTTCCGATTTTCCGAATGCCGCATGTAAAACCGGGTGAGCGCATGTGCATAGCGCCACTCCGAGCTGTCGAGCGCCACGGCCTGCTTGTAATCCGCCTCCTGCAGCGTCTTGTCGGGTTCGAGACTCGCCCTCGTTATGTAAAACGGCGCGAAATCGGGTTCCCGGCCTTGTTTTCGCAACAACATCAAAGCCTCGGCATCGTTATTCCGGGAATAGTGGACAAGCGCCAGCAAATAGGCGCTCCGCCAGTTTCCGCTCTCCCTCATCGCCCATTCGAATACCGGCACGCTCTCCTCGCGAAAAGGGAACACAAACGACACATCGGAAACATCCGCTTTTTCCAACAGGTCCCGATCCTGCGACAGGTATGCGCTCCAATACGCAGTTTCCGCATCGCCCGGCGACAGCGACAACACTTTTTCCGCCCGGCCGACCTGCCCGATCGAATAATACCAGATCGCCAGCTCCAAATAATTTTGCACAGCCATCTCATTTCGGATCAGCGACTGAAAGACGATCCGGTTTTTCTCATCCGGGTCGGCCCAATAGCGCTCAAAGCGCACGAAGTCATTGAGCGGATCACAGTTTTCGATCGTCGAGAGCACGGCGTCGGCGTCTTCCGAGAGGCAATCGGACGCCATATACAACATTTTCAGACCTTCAATGTTATAGGCATTCCCGACCAGACTCTTCCGGGCATACTGAACGCCCTCTGCATATTGTCCGTCCCTGACATACAATTTGGCCAACTGCGTACAGGCCGCACTACGATATTCATTCGTAAGTGCCGCGACTTCGAATCCGTCTATCGCATCGTCAGTCCGGCCGAGCCTCATCGCCGCACATCCCATCAGGTAATTGGCCTCTGCATCGTACGTATCGACGGCAAGCGCCCGCATCGAACAATCGAAAGCTCCCTGACAGTCGTTCCGGTTAAGCAGCAGGGCGGACATCAGATTGAGTCCCGGCACATAGCACGGATCATACCCGATACTTTTCCGGGCAAAAGGTTCGGCGTCGGCATAATTACGAAGCCATACGAGATACTGCCCCCGCACCCATTGTCCGTAAGCCGTTTCCCAATTGAAATCCCCGGGGGCGACCATCGGACGGGAGAGCGTCTTGTCTCTGCCCGTCCACAACTCCACCCCGGAAGCCATCACCCGCTCCAGAGAGTCCGGAGAGACCCGCACTTCCATCCGGAAGGGTTTTCCGGGAGACCAGTCGGCCCTCCGCTCCGCAATCACTCTTCCCGATTTGTCATATACTTGCAATACGACGGATTCGCGGCGAAGCGGAGAGACGGCTATCTCCGTACCCGATTCCGTCTCCTTCAGATTGACGACGCCTTTCAACGTCACGTCGGCCGCCCCTTCCGTCCCGTGATACGGGAACCAGTATTCCGTCCACATATCGGTCCCATAAGGGGCGAAACCGGTCTGTTTGTAAGGAGTCCGAACGCTCGTAACCATATTTTGATTGAACAGACGACCGCTTTGAAGCTCCACGTACTGCCCCGCATTATCCGTAAGCAATTCCTCCCAGATGTCACCCTGATCCGACAATGCCCAACTGAACATCTTCCGTCCCAGCTTGTCGTCCCGCTCGCTGTAATGCATCATCCCGAAATTCCGGTCGGCCCACCATGTTCCGAAATATTTGTCGCGCGTACCAACGATGTGATACGATTTAGACCACAGAAAATTATTCTCGCGCCATTTCGAAAGATCCTTGCCGTACTCCCTGTCATAGGGCCAATCGTGAATAGTGCCGTCGTGCCGCACGACCATCGTTCCGGGATAAACGAATTCCAGATCGTCCGTCGCCGAAACGCCCGAATTGGCCCAACTGTAATAAGGCTGCGAAACGCCCGAGTTATTATGCCACACGGAATTCGTCTCAAACCACATTCCATCGGCCGGCAGCCGAATATCGACACTCCAGGTCGTCCGCGTCAGCAAATCGAGCATCCGGATGATACAGCTCGCACTGCCGTCCGCATTTTCGCGGGTCAGATAATCCACGGGATACGAAGTCGTAGGGCTGTGTCCCACCACTCCGTAATTAAACTCGATACCTCCGCTCGTCCAGGGACCGCGCAGGGAAATATCGCGGAACTTGACTACGTCGTTGTCATAAATATACGCGAGACCCGTCGTTTTGTCCGTAGCGCCCCACACTTTGCCTCCGATTTCCGGCATAATGGTGACAGCCACATAATCATTCTCCAGCACCACGACATTCCATGCTCTGTCTTCCGCCCGGTCCGTGAATCCGTCATACCGAAAATACGGATATATCTTTCCCCGTACAGCTATCGGATTAGGGTCTGAAAAAGGATATGTTTTATACACCGTGCGTTTCTCCCTCACCGTGGCCCGCTGCCCTCCTTCTGCGACTGCGGCAGAAGGCTGCACAAGAATATAAAAAAGGAAAATCAGGATAACGTGTTTCATGACATTGTCGTTATGATTATGGCAAGTCGTTTCCGGCTATTTTGCCATCTGCGGGACCATGTAGTTTTTATCTATTTCCATCATATAGGCTCCATCCCTGTATCGGAACATGACGTTGCTGATGAACATGTTCCGCGGATGTATTTTCTCTTTGCTGTTGTGCGCATGGAACACGATACGCAACCGCCCCGTTTTATCTTTGAACATGGCGCTGTGTCCCACGCCCACCAGGTCCCCGGGGAACTGCAATAACGGATTATGATCGTATTTGGTCCACGGGCCGGCAGGAGAGTCAGCCGTCGCGCATCCGACGCCATAATTGGGGCTTTCGTAGCTATTTGCCGAGTAGGTCATGTAATAAATACCATTATGTTTTATCACGAAACAGCCTTCGTTCACCCGCGGCCATACAGTCTCCCATTCCTGGGAAACATGGATACATTTCTGCATTGTCCCGGGTTTAATCCGGAGCAAATCGTTTTCGAGTTCACACACCCAGATATTGAGACCGTCGTTAAAACGGTCGAAATACATGTATTTCCGGCCGTCGTCATCGATGAAAAGAGTGTTGTCGATACACTTCTCCCCTTCGATCATCGGTTTCCTTTCCTTCTGCACGAATGGTCCCAAAGGCGAATCGGACACTGCGACACAGATATGCGATTGCGCGGAGAAAAACATATAGAATGCTCCGTCTATACAATAAACCTCCGGAGCCCAGAACCAGCGGTCTCCGTATACGTCGTCCTTATGCAAGGCCAGGCCTTCGGCGGCCCGGCCGGAAGCCTTGCGCCAGGTTTGCAGATCGTCGGATTCGAAAACGGCGATTCCATTTTCAGCCTTTGTTCCGTAAGCGTAATACGTACCGTCATGCAACAGAATAAAAGGATCGGCCAAAGGTACATTCACCATCGAACGTTCTTTCTGTGATTCCGAACCCGACTTTTTCTGTCCGGAAGTCCTCAAACCACATCCGTCTAATAACATCAAAGTCGTCAATACAAAAATTGCTGATTTCATTTTCATTCGAATTCCGTTTTTAAGGTTATAGCAAATGTAAGGGAACCCCGATCCTTTTCGGGAAAGTATCTCGCCAAAAAATACGACAGTCCGGCACCTGTCGTGCAAAGCCATTACACAATGATTACAAGATAGTTACACAAAATAAATGTAAGTTTGTAGCATAATTTGACCGGAATACGTCATTAATAACGAAGCGGAAGCGATGTAAAACAGTTTCTTGCAAAATCCGATTTAATTCCTATCTTTGCCTCACCGGTCGATCCACAGATGGGAACTTGTATCCGCCGGCACTGATTTTACCTCACAATCGTTATCTCAAACAATACCTCGAAAGTGATAAGCAGACCTTTATATCACGCTGCAAAACACCACCGGACGGTAAAACAGAAAAAACGCTAAATCTTCGTTACACACCCTATATGTCGGAATTATACGAACTTTTCAGTCAATATCCCCGCATCTCGACCGACACGCGCCGGATCGAACCGGACTCCATCTTCTTCGCCCTGCGGGGCGATACCTTCGACGGCAACCGTTTCGTCGCCGAAGCGCTCGAAAAAGGCGCGGCCTACGCCGTCTCCGACGATCCGCAGGTCGCCGCTTCCGATGAGCGGCAGCGTATCCTGCTCGTCGACGACACACTGAAAGCCCTTCAGGAGTTGGCCCGGGAACACCGCCGGGCGCTCGGAATCCCAATCCTCGCCATCTCGGGCAGCAACGGCAAAACCACCACGAAAGAACTTGTCAGCCGCGTGCTGGCCGAGCGGTTCGAGGTCTACGCCACCCGCGGCAACCTCAACAACCACATCGGCGTGCCGCTGACGCTGCTCGCCATGACCCGCGACACGGAGTTCGGCGTGGTGGAGATGGGCGCGAGCGCCTGCGGCGAACTGGCCCTGCTGGCATCGGTCGCCGAGCCGAACTACGGCATCCTGACCAACATCGGCCTGGCGCACCTCGAAGGCTTCGGGGGACCCGAAGGGGTTCGCCGCGGCAAGGGCGAACTGTTCGATTTCCTCGCGGCGAACGGAGGCCACGCCTTCGTCCCGGCCGACGACGAAATCCTGACGAACATGGCCTCCGCGCGCAATCCGCTGGCCACGGAATATTACTCCGTATCGCTGGCCGACGGCATCGAGAACCACCTGGACGGCAGCTACAACCGGTTCAACATCGCGGCCGCCGTCGCCGTGGGTCGCTATTTCGACGTTCCCGACGAACGCATCCGCCACGCCATCGCCGGTTATGTCCCCGACAACAACCGCTCGCAGCGTATCGGGACGCCGCGCAACACGCTCGTCGCCGACTGCTACAACGCCAACCCGTCGAGCATGCGGGCTTCGGTCGGGAATTTTCTCGCCGAGCCGCTCGAAGAGCGCCAGCGCCGGGTGCTGATCCTGGGCGACATGCTCGAACTGGGCGACTGGTCCGGACGCGAACACGCCGCGATCATCGCGATGGCCGCGCAGGACCCCGGAGCGGAACTGCTGCTCGTAGGCCCGGAATTCGCCAGAGCCTACGACGGACTCGCGGAAAAGCCCGCGAACGTCACACTCTGCCCCACGCGCGACGACCTGATCTCGCTGCTGAAAGTATCCCCCGTGGAAAACTCCCTCGTGCTGGTCAAAGGCTCGCACGGCATGGGGCTGGAACAGGCGCTGGAGATGCTCTGACCGCTGCCGGAAACCGACCCGAAAACAACCGGAATAACCCCGACCCAAAATAAACCGACCCATGAAAAAACTACTCGTTATCCTTCCCCTGCTGGCACTGCTCTCCTGCACCGGCGTCCCCTCGCAGACCGTTCTCTCGCATTTCGACTGGACCGAACCCGCCGATCCGCAGGGAGAGCAACCCGAAACCTGGAACGGAGTCGAAAAACCGCTCGTCACGTTCGGCTCGACGGATATCCGCTATCCCCGCGCGACACCCTGCGCAGATGCCGTGACGGACCAAACGGCCCTCACGGGCTGGCGCGGCGAAAAGGTCTCGGCCCAGGCTGTCGTCTCTACTCCTGAAGCCATCGACGGCCTGACCTGCACCGTGGGCGACTTCGTCGCGGACAACGGAGCCAAACTCGCCGGCATCGCCCGCGCGCGTTTCGTCAAATACGTCGTCAGCGACCGTTTCCTGCCCGACCAACCCTGCGGCGCACGGCCGGAGAACAACCCCGCCCACCTCGAAGCGGACCTGCTCGACGAGGCGGCTTCACTCGACGTGCGCGCCCGGTCGACCCGTCCCGTCTGGATCACGGTCGACATCCCGCGCGACGCCGCCCCCGGCCGCTATACGGCTCCGGTTGCGGTAAAGGGCAAAGGCATCGACAAAACGCTGACGCTGTGCCTGAACGTCACCGGCCGCACCCTGCCCGCGCCCTCGGAGTGGACCTACCACCTCGACCTGTGGCAGCATCCGGCGGCCGTGGCCCGTGCCGAAGGGGTAGAGGTCTGGAGCGACGAGCATTTCGAACGGATGCGGCCGACGATGCGGCAGCTCGCAGACGCCGGGCAGAAAGTCATCACGGCAACGCTCAACAAGGATCCCTGGAACAACCAGTGCTACGACGCCTACGCCGACATGATCGTCTGGACGCGCCTGGCCGACGGCACGTGGGAGTATGACTTCACGGTCTTCGACCGCTGGGTGCAGTTCATGCTCGACCTGGGCATCGGCAAGTACATCAACTGCTACTCGATGCTGCCGTGGAACAACATGCTCCACTACAAGGATGCCGTGACGGGCGAATTCGTCGACGTCAAGGCCGATCCGGGCACGCCGGCCTTCCGCGAAATGTGGGGTCCGTTCCTGCCGGCCTTCGTCGGCCACCTCCGCGAAAAGGGGTGGCTCGGCATCACCAACATCGCCATGGACGAGCGCTCGCCCGAGGTGATGGCCGCCGCGACGGCCCTGCTGAAGGAGGTCGCACCCGAACTGGGCATCGCGCTGGCCGACAACCACAAGATCTTCAAGCAGTATCCCTACATCAAGGACATGTGCGCCAGCATCTTCGGCCCCATCGAACAGACGGACATCGTCCAGCGCCGCAGCCAGGGGCTGACGACCACCTTCTACGTCTGCTGCTCGTCGGGGTTCCCGAACACCTACACCTCGTCGGGACCGGCCGAGGCGACCTATTTGAGCTGGTACGCCGCCGCGGAGGATTACGACGGATTCCTGCGCTGGGCCTACAACTCGTGGGTCGAAGACCCGATCCGCGACTCCCGGTTCCGGAAATGGGCTGCCGGCGACACCTACATCGTCTACCCCGAAGGCCGCTCGTCGATCCGCTTCGAACGGCTGATCGAAGGCATTCAGGACTGGGAGAAAATCCGCATCCTCCAGGCGGAATCCGCCGGCGACACCGCCAAACAGCAAACCCTCCTCGAC
>OJKY01000741.1_pt1 | contig 23573 bp, 17 predicted proteins | sample 1596571 | NCBI WGS metagenome assembly OJKY01 (sample SAMEA4350170, study PRJEB24818) | metagenome | biome: human; feature: gut; material: faeces | place: Denmark | collected 2013-09 | reverse complement strand
ATCTGCTGGACAATGCCGTGAAACATGCGCAGAATAAGGTCGGGCTTTGCCTTGAGGTCGCATCGGAACGGGACCGGGTCGTCATTTCCATAGAAAACGACGGCGATGCTATTCCCGGAATCTACTTCGGGAAAATATTTGAACCGTTTTTCCAGATAAAAGGGGACGCTAAAGGCGGAACCGGACTGGGCTTGTCGTTGGTAAAACATTTGGTAGAGCAGCATGGGGGTAACATTTCGGTCTTTTCGGATGCGTCGTCATCCCGTTTCGTCGTGGACCTTCCCTGGCAGAGGAGAGTGTGTCTCGCCACGGTCGAGACGAATATCTCGCAATGCGGGGAGGGAACGAATCCTGTTCCGGAGATGCCGGCTCCGCTGCGGCCCAAAACCGACGGACAATTATATCATGTGCTGGTTATCGACGACGATAAGGGGATGTTGGATTTCCTGCGACGGCTGTTGTCGAAATCGTATAAGGTTTCCGTTGCTGACAATGCCGATGAAGCTTTCGGAATACTGGACAATGAGGATGTGAATCTTATCATAACCGATGTGATGATGCCTCAAATGGACGGGTTTGAGTTGTGTAAGTTTCTGAAAGCCCGAAAGAATTATTCGCACATTCCGATTGTCATGTTGTCGGCCAAATCGGACACGGCATCCAAAATATCCGGGTTGGATGCCGGCGCAGACGCATACATTGAGAAGCCTTTTTCAAGCGATTACCTAATGGCGCAGATTGCTACGATATTGGAAAATCGGTCGCAGTTCAGGGAATCCCCGCTTATCGGGACTTGTTTTTCCGTGGATCCGAACCGCCTGAACAAAGCGGATCAGCTGTTCCTGAATCGGTTGACGGACGTTATAAACAGCAATATATCCGAACAGGATCTTACGGTTAACCACATTGCGCGATATATGGCGATGAGCCGTTCCAATCTGCATCGGAGAATCAAGGGCTTGCTGCATATGCCTCCTAACGACTTTATCCGATTGATAAAGCTGCAAAAGGCGGCCGAATTGTTGTTGGACGGTGAATACCGGATCAACGAAATTTGTTATATGACCGGATTTAATTCGGCATCGTATTTTGCCAAATGCTTCCAAAAACAGTTCGGGGTCTTACCCAAATATTTCGTAAGCCATGTGAAGGAGCGGTCGGGGAGCGGTGAAAAATGAATCAGGTCCGGACCGGCGCTGCCGTTGATCCGGATTTCTCGATACAAAAAAGCAAACCACATGGAATGGTTTGCTTTTTAACATGGCTACCCCGTTTTTGGACGAGGAATCAGATATGTTTGTCGCCGTTGTGGAACTTGACCTCGTCGATGAATTTCTTGATGTTCTGCTCCTCGGAACGGGGGCAGATCATCAGCACGTCGTCCGTGTCGACGACGATGTACTCCTTCAGCCCGCTGATCACGGCGATCTTCTCCTTCGGGAGCGAAACGATTGAACTGCGGGTCTCGTAGAGGTAGCATCCCTCTTCGGGCACTGCGTTGGCATAGCGGTCCTTGCGCGAATGCTGGTAGACCGAACCCCACGTCCCGACGTCGCTCCAGCCGAATTCGCCGCAGCGGACGTAGACGTTGTCTGCCTTCTCCATGATGCCGTAGTCGATCGAGATGGCGCGGCATTCCGAAAAGGCGATCTCCACGACGTTGCGCTCGGCGTCGGTCCCGATGGCGCGCATCACGCCGCTGAAAAGCGCGTGGTGCTCGGGGAGGTATTTCTCGAAGGCCTCGACGATCGAGCGCACCTTCCACACGAAGATGCCCGAATTCCAGAAAAACTCTCCGGATTGCAGGAACACCCGTGCCAGTTCGATGTCGGGCTTCTCGGTGAAGCACTTGACCTTGCTGATGGGCTTGTCGTCCGAGACCTGGATGTAGCCGTAGCCCGTGTCGGGACGTGTGGGCTTGATGCCCACGGTCATCAGCGCATCGTGCTCCGAAGCGAAGGTCAGGCACTCGGCGATGATCGTCCGGAAATCGTCTTCGTTGAGGATCAGGTGGTCCGCCGGGGTGACGATCATCTCGGCATCGGGATTGCGTTTCAGCAGCGTGTAGGCCGCATAGGCCACGCAGGGGGCCGTGTTGCGGCCCACGGGTTCGCAGAGCACCTGTCTCTCGCCGATTTCCGGAATGTGTTCGAGAACCAGATTCTTGTATTTGTCGTTGGTCACCACGAGAAAATTCTCCGCAGGAACCATTTTTGCAAAGCGTTCGTAGGTGTGGCGGATGAAGGATTTGCCCGTCCCCAGGATGTCGAGGAACTGCTTGGGCATCGACTGCCGGCTCTTGGGCCAGAAGCGCGATCCGATGCCGCCCGCCATGATGACACAATATTTATTGCTTCCCATGAGTTATTATATGGAGTTAACTTCGACAAAGATAAAAATATTTTAGTAACTTTGCCGCCTATTGGAAAATTAAATTTTCGCCCCGGCAATGAAAATCAGACTCTTCACGATACCCAATCTGCTGACCCTCTCGAACCTGCTCTGCGGCACGGTAGCGGTGGTTTCGGCGCTGGTTTGGGGCGACCTGAAACTGGCCTTCGGCCTGATGGTTCTGGCCGCCGTGTTCGATTTTTTCGACGGCTTCGTAGCGCGCCTGCTCAATCAGAGTTCGCCCATCGGGCTGCAACTCGATTCGCTGGCCGACGATATTTCATTCGGACTGGCCCCCGCGGCGATCATGTATTCGCTCTATCAGTGGTTTCCGGGCGTCTGGCTGCCTGCGGGGTATCCGGGGCTGATCGTTTTCGTCTTTACGGCCTGTGCCGCGTTGCGGCTGGCGAAGTTCAACATCGACGACACGCAGCGCACGGAGTTCTGCGGTTTGCCCAGCCCGGCGGCGGCGATGCTCTGCGGTTCGCTGGGGCTGTTGTTCGAGACCGATGGGCTGGAACTTCCGCGTGAGGCGATTCCGGCCATTGCCGTGGTCGTGGGACTGCTGATGATTTCGAACGTGAGGATGTTCGCCCTCAAGTTCCACGGCTTCGGCTGGAAAGGAAACGAACTGCGTTACGGATTTATTGCCGCAGCCGTTGTGGCGGCCGTTCTCCTGCGCACTTACGCCGTGCCGGCGATCATCGTGCTGTATATCCTCGTTTCGCTCGTACGGGGGCTTGCCTGCCGGTCAAAAGGCTGTGGGAAAGCCGAATAGTTGTGTATTTAAATTTTTTTAATTATATTTGCCGCGGATTTCCGCTCTTTGGCTGACATGTCGAGATTTTCGAACCGCATATTGCTGACGCTCCTGCTCGGTCTGTTTTTTGCAGCGCCTTCCGCGGTGCGTTCCCAGGGATTCGATGCGAAAACCCTTCAGCGCGCCCAGCGTAACGGCCAGACGGGTAACCTCTACGGCAGCAATCCCTACGAGCAGACCGAAGGCGAGGAGGGCGAGAACCAGCAGCCGCAGGACACCACCAAGAAGGAACGGAAAATCCGCAAGCCGCTCGAGTCCTATTTTTTCAGTGACTCGATCCGCGCGCTGAACAACTTTAAATGGCACGTGAGCCGCGATTTCAACCGCGTCGAGATCGGGCCTTTGGACACCACGCTGACCGATTACCGGATCGACTATCCGTTCTACCGGGAGGACGTGGGCGACATCGCCCAGGGAGCTTTGGGCCAGACGTCGCTGCCGCTGAACTATTTCCGGCGTCCGCAGTTCTTTGACTTCAGTTTTGCGAGTCCTTACTACGCCTACACCTACAACATGGAGAACGTGCCCTTCTACAACACGAAGAGGCCGATGATCCGGATGAACTACGCGGAGTCGGGGCAGAAGCGTTTCCGCGAGGAGAATTTCGGTATCATGCATGCGCAGAACATCTCCCCGACGACGGGATTCAACATCGACTACAAGGCGCGGGGCACGCGCGGCCAGTACGTCTGGTCGCGGACCAAGAACCACAACCTTTCGGTGGCTATCAGCCACACGGGCAAGCGGTATTCGGTCCATGCGGGGTACTACAACAACCACATCGAGCAGCAGGAGAACGGCGGCGTGGTCGGCGAGTGGGCCATTGCGGACACGACGTTCGAAATGCCTTCGGGCGTGCCGATGCGCCTGGCCGACGCCGAGGCCAAGAACCTCTACCGCAACAACGCCTTCTTCGTCACGCAGTCCTACGGCATTCCGTTGCAGCGGCTTACGGAGAGCGATTTCTCGATGGCGAATCTTTCGGCGGTGTACATCGGCCATTCGTTCGAGTACAGTTCGTGGAGTAAGGTCTACACCGACAAGAACGAGCCTTACATCAACGAACGCGCCCACCGCGACGAGAACGGCGGTTTCGTGGCCGACACGCTCAGTTACTACCAGGACTGGTTCATCAACCCTGCGGAGACGCGCGACTCGATCTACGAGCGGAACATTTCGAACCGCTTTTTCGTGCAGGCGCAGCCCTGGGACCGGAACGGGATCGTGGGAACGCTCGACGCCGGCATCGGCATCGACATGCACACCTACTCGCAATTCGAACTGAAAGATTACCTGACGGGGAAGTACACGAAGGTCAACAAGACGAGTTACTTCTTCTACGGTTCCGTCAGCGGAAAGATAAAAAAATATGTCGACTGGGACGGAAACCTTCGTTTCTACCCGTCGGGATACAGAGGCGGAGACCTTTCGATCGGCGCGCACCTCGCGCTGAAAGGCTATCTCCGCGGACACCCCCTGATTCTCGAAGGCCGGTTCTCGATGGACCGCCGTTCGCCGAACTACTGGCAGGAGAATCTATTCTCTAACCATTATATATGGAACACTCCTTTAAGCAAGGAGAATGAAACTCGGTTCGAGGTCAAGTTTTCGGTTCCCGATTTCGCGTTCGAAGCGGGGGCATGGCAGGGAGTCGTCTCCGACAAGATTTACTATGCGTCGGACAGCAACGTCGCCCAGCACAGCGGGAACGTCAGCCTCACGAGTGTGTATGCTCGCAAAGATTTCCGCTTAGGCGGACTTCATTTGGACAACAGGGTATTGTTGCAGTGGAGTACGGATCAAGATGTTGTACCCGTTCCGCTTTTGAGCGCCTTCCTTTCGTATTACTACGAATTCTGGGTCGTGCGCGATGTGCTGCGCCTGCAGATCGGTCTGGACGGACGCTATAATACCAGGTATTATGCGCCCAGTTACAATCCGGCACTGTCGGTGTATTACAACCAACGGGAGGTCGAGACGGGGAATTACCCCTACATGGACGCTTTCGTCATGGGAAAGTGGAAGAGAATGCGGATATTCCTGAAATATCAGCATGTGAACAAGGGACTGTTCGGTAACGGAGAATATTTCTCGGCGGCTCGCTATCCGCTCAATCCGGGCATGTTCAAAATCGGTATCTCGTGGGGATTCTATGATTGACGTGCTGTTCTGCGCGGTGTAAGCTGCCCGCAAAACAACCTTTTATGTTAAAAAAGACCGTATTAACGTTTGCGTTCTTAACCATTCTTACGACATTTTACGGCTTCAACGCCCAGTTCAGCGCTCCCGCGACGGATGACGCACTGAACGAACTGGCCGGGATGCACCACTCGCTGCTCCCCGAGGGCAGTTACGTCATTTCGGCCTACGACAATCTGATTCGCAACATCAGCGAAGAGGAGGGCCACGACTGGCGCCTGATGAGCGCCATCGCTTACCACGAATCGCGCTTCACGCCCGACATCACCTCGCGCAGCGGGGCCCGCGGGCTGATGCAGATCATGCCCTCGGTGGCACGCCAGTTCGACGTCCCCGCGGCCGAGATCACCGATCCCGAGACCAATATCTGGCTGGCCAACAAGCTGATGTCGAAGATCATGTCGTCGCTCCGTTTTCCGGAGGGGACCCTGAAAAGGACCGCATGAGCATCATCCTGGCCTCGTATAACAGCGGTATCGGCCATGTGAACGACGCCCGCCGTCTGGCCCGCCTGAACGGAGAAAACCCCAACTCGTGGGAGGTCGTGGCCCGGTACCTTACGCTGAAGGCCGAGCCGGAATTCTACGAGAACGAAGTGGTCAGATGCGGACGATTCACCGGCAGCCGGCAGACGCTGGCTTACGTGAACGACGTGATAGGACGCTACGACAGATACTGCCGCATTGCCGGGAGGTAACGGCGGCAGGATACATGAAAGGCGGGACCCTTTTCGGGGGCCTGCCTTTTTTGTGTTCCTATCCCGCGGAACGGTTTCGAAATCCGAACTTTGAAAGATACAGACAGCCTGAATTTTGCAGTTTCCCGAATTATCACTATCTTTGATATGATGGCTTGGATTATTCCGGCTTATTTTGAGAAAACAGTGGAGAATCTTTCGGCGCATTTTCAGCAGTTATTCCTCGATCACTATGAATCCTTGTGTGCACGGGCTTTTCAGATGGTCCATGACCGTAAGGCGTCGGAAGACATCGTACAGGATGTTTTTCTTGCATTGTGGGAACGGCGTGCGGAGGTGGACTTCGACAGGCCGTTGCAGCCGCTGCTGTCCGTTGCCGTGAAGAACCGCGCCATCGATTTGCTACGCTCCCGGAAATGGCGGGGCGGGGAGCCGGGCGAAGACGGGCTGGATACCTGTATCCGCACGCTTGTCGCCGACCATATCGAAGAGGAGTTTCAGTTGTCGCAGTTGAGCGATGAGATCGATTTCTGCATTTCCGGCCTTTCCGAGCAATGCCGCCGGGTCTTCCTGCTGAGCCGCATGACGGGGCTGAAAAACCGGGAGATCGCCGAACGGCTCAACATCAGTGTCAAGACCGTCGAGAAGCATATCGGCTCGGCATTGGCAAAACTCCGATTACGGCTCGGCCGCAGCGGCTTCCTGCGACTTTTCCTTTGAAAAATGGAAAAAGGGCTGCATCCTGCGAGATGCTGCCCTTTTTTCGTTCGTCTGCTCCGGTTAGCGGAGCGGAAATTCGTGCGTATGCGTGACGTGTCTGCCGGGGCCGATGATCCGGACCGCAATTCGGTCGGCCGTTATGTCACATTGCACGTAGCTCTGGTTGTCGTTGACCACGATGGGGAAACGGGTGTCGTTGTCCGCCGGGTGGAAACCGTACCGGTGCGTGTGGCCTGAAAACATGACGTCGATGCCGGCCTCGTTGAGGATCGGCAGGAACAGTTCCCGCAGGTGTTTGCTGCCGTGCCATGTGCCGGCGTCGAGCGGGATATGCAGGAAGACGACGCGTGCCGAAGCATTGCGGAAAGCCTCGGACGCCACCGCCTCGCGGAGCCATTCGCACTCTTCGCGCCGATAAGCGTCGTAGTCGGCGAGTCCTCCGTATTCGATGTCCGAGTCGGGTTTGTCTTCGCCGCAGTCGAGCGACAGGAAGCAAACCGATCCGACCTTGCGGAGCTGGTAGTAGCGACCGTCGCGCGTCGGAAAGTAGTCGAGCAGGCGGTCGGCGAATACGCCGCGGGTCTCGTGGTTGCCGCGGTTGTAGAAGATCGGGGTCTCCGAAGCGTAAAGACCTACCGAAGCGTCGATGAAATCCCTGAATAACTGTTCCTCGCTTTCGGTGCTGTTGGACATGTCTCCGTTGAGCATCACGAAGTCGTGTTTGCGGAAGTCGACCTCCCGGCACAGTTCAGACATCTCGTCGGCGCGTCCGTGAATGTCGTTCAGGATGAGGAACGAACAGTCGGTTCCGGCGGCCGGGAATGTCCGGAACCGGAGCGGAGCCTGCCTGTAAACGTTGCTGGCCACGGTTTTGCCGTAGAGGACATTGTCCCCGTGTTTCCATTCGACGACTTGCTGCGAAAAAATGCGGTAGCAGTATTGTGTTCCGGGACGCAGGTTTTTCAGCCTCACGCTGTGGAGCGTTTTGTGCGCCTGTTTGCGGCCTGCGACCGTCTCGTAATGACGGACATGTTCGGCGGCATAGAAACTGCGTCCGTCGTCTTCGGCCACCTCGACCCACGACAGTGCGGGTTTGTCGGTGGTCCACAGGACGGTTACGCCGTCGGTGGTCATGTCGCACAGCCATGGGCCGTGCGTAATCCTGAAATCCTGGGCCGGCAGCGTCAGTGACGCCGCCAGCCCGAGGAGTGTGAATAGCAATTTTTTCATCCTTCGGACAGTTTACTCCTGTGTTTCGACAAGGTCTTCCTCGGTCTGGAACCGGATGTCGGCCACCACGGGACGGTGGTCCGAAGCGTCGACTCCGTCGACCTGCTGGTCGGCGCGCGAAACTACGGTACAGTTCTGCACGCCGAAGTGTTCGATCGGGGCATACAGGATGTAGTCGATCTTGCGTGTGGGGCTGTCCGAAGGGAAGGTATACTGGTCTATCGTTCCGACGTTGGTGAGAAACGCCGTCATCGTGGCGATGACGTTCGAACTGGGAATCGCATTGAGGTCGCCCGACAAGATGAGGTCCCCGCCCAGATCCGTGTCGCGGATGCGGCGGATTTCATTGGCCTGCACCATGCGGCTCGCATCGCCCGAAAGATGGTCGAGGTGCGTTGAGGCGACATAGAGATCCTTGCCGTCGATCTCGACGCGGATGACGCACAGCGAGCGGTCCTCGCCGGGTTGTGAGGCCGCGCAGGGAAGCCGGTAGCTGCGTGTTTCGAGAATCGGGTGCTTCGACAGTACGGCGTCGCCGTATTCGCCTCCGTCGCGGTCGATGGCCTTCGAGAAGTGCCACTCCATGCCGAGTTTGGCGGCGAGGTCGCGGGCCTGGTGTACGTCCTTTCCCGTGCGGTTGGTGAAGGCGTCCACTTCGTTGAGGGTCACGAAGTCGGGGTTTTGCCGGCGGATCACCTCGGCCAGCGCGTCCAGGTCGGCTGCATTGGCGGGGCTTGTGGCGCGTGCGCCGTAGATGTTGTAGGTCATTACGCGGAGAATCCGGCCTTTGGGCGGAATGACGGCTTTGTCGCCGTGGCGGTCGTTGTAATTGTCGTCGTTGGTGCATGAAACGGCAATCAGGAGGAGCGTCCACAGGCATATCGTTTTTTTCATGGTCTCTCGTTTGAAGTTAATATTGTTTGTCGGATCAGAAGGCCCATACTTCGGCGATGCAGGTCTGGTAGAGATCGGCCTGCGTGGCGGTGACGAAGATACGGAAATAGCGCCCCGTTGCCTTGTGGTCGAGGTATACCGTGTTCTCGATCCGGTTTTCGACGGTAAAGGTCCCTGCATGGGTCCAGTTTTGGTTGTCGTCGCTCACGTCGATGTTGAAGATACGCGGGTTGCCGCTGCTCTTGGGAACGTCGGAGCCTTCTTTGTCGGACCGTCCGCGGATCGTGAGTCCGTGCAGTTCCTTGGGTGCGCCCATGTCGACGGCGACCCAATGCGGCGGACCGGGTTTGGCGCTGCGCCATTGCGTGCCCCAATAGGTGTTGTTCTCGCCGTCGATGATCGAAACGGCCCGCCCGCGGTTGGGATAGGCGGTCGTCGCCTCGGCCTCTTCGGTCGAGAAGCCCGCGATCGACCAGCTGCTCTTGTCATATGCAGGGAACGGGTTTTCGGTGTAGTAGCCGTTGATGCGCAGGTAGGCGGTCTGCAACGATTCGTTGATCGCCAGGCCGGGCGTCACGCTTTCGATGCTGACGGGCAGCAGGAAGACGCCCACGCCGTCGAAAGCCCGGCTGTTGATGGCGATCCGTACGGGCGAGGAGATGTATTTCCCGTTGGGAATCACCGTTTCGAAGTTTTCGACCGTATAGCTTCCGTCGAGCATCATCGGATAGCTGCTCTGGTTCTTTTCGTTGTAGGCCGCGACCAGTTCGGGCGCGACCCGGAATTTGACCGTCACGTCGCAGCCCGGATTGCGGATGCCGCTCAGGTTGGCATAGACCATGAACGACGTGTCGCGTTCGAGCGGGAAGACAAGGGTGTTCTTGGAAGTGTCATCAGCGGCGTTGACCGTGTAGATACGCGTATAGTTCTCGGGGTTGTCCACGTTCAGGTCATCCTGAACCGGGTTTTCGCAGGCGGCGAAAAGCGCTCCGCAGCAGAGGAGAGTCAGGTATTCGGTAAGTTTCATGATTGTTATTCGTTTTAACGGTTACCAGCCGGGATTCTGGACGATCTGCGGATCGCGGTTGATTTCGGACTGGGGAATGGGGAAAAGGTAGAACTCGGGCCGGAACACACGGGTCTCGAACACCGTTTTCTCGTAGAACGCTTCGTCGGTGAAGCTGTTGCCGGCATCGACGTTCATGCCGTAGAAGGGTCCTCCGTCGGTCTGGTCGGCGATCAGCCAGCGGCGGGTGTCGAAGTAGCGCAGTTGCTCGAAACAAAGTTCGATACGGCGCTCCAGACGGATCTGCTCGCGCATCTGGTTCTGGTTGAGATCGCTTTGGACGGGACCCAGGCCGCCGCGTTCGCGGATCAGGTTGAGGTAGGTCTCAATGTCCGGGTTGCCCGGATCGTATTCATTGAGCGCTTCGACGTAGTTGAGCAGCATTTCGGCGTAGCGCATGATGACGAAGGGCCGCTTGATGTAGTTGCTGTTCTTGGGGTTGGACGAGGGCGAGACGTTCTTGATGGCGATATAGCCCGAGCGCGGGAAATCCCACGTGCCCTTCTTGCCCGACCCGCCGGTGTAGTAGAGCTGGATCCGGGTTTTCTGGTCGCCGATCCAGTAGGCGCCGTTGAAGCAGATGTTGACGTAGAAACGCGGCTCGCGGTTGACGAACATGTTGCGCGTCCCGGCCGGAGCGAATACCCAGCCCGATTTGGTGTCCGCGTAATTGGTTGTCGAATAGCCGCTCTCCTTGTCGGGGGTGATGGCCGTGCCGTCCTTCATGCGGAAGGCGTCGACGAGCTGCTGGGTCGCACCCATGCTCTCGTAGCCGCTGAACTGACGCGGAGATGCCGAGCGCTCCCAGTGTTGCAGGGAGTTGCTGATGCGGACCATCATGACCTCGCTGTTCCAGTTCTCCAGGAAGACGTTGCGGCACGACATGTAGGGGTCGAGCGTACCGTCCTTGTGGTATTCTTTGTAAAGGTCGAAAATGCCCAGGTCGATGACTGCTTTGGCGGCCTGCGCGGCCCGGTTCCACTTTTCCGGGTCCTTCCGGGTCGGAAAGAGGTGTTTGCCGTCCGTGTTGACCACGTTGGCGTAGGCCGGGTTGCCGTTGAACTGGTCGCTGGCGGCCAGCAGCAGCACGCGGCTTTTGAGGCCCATGCACATGGCCAGCGTCGCGCGGCCGTAGTCCTTGTCGGCCTGTGTGGTGAAGTGCAGCGGCAGGCGGTTGTTGTCGATCATGTCGTCGAGTTCGCGGACGATATAATCCACGCATTCGTCGTAGGGGCTGCGGGGCAGGTTCATCTTCACGTCGTCTCGGTCGAGGTCTCCGGAAAGCACGTCGTCGCCCAGCAGTACGCACGGACCGTACTGGCGCAGCAGGCAGTAGTAGAACCAGGCGCGCAGGAAGCGGGCTTCGTTCTTATACTGTTCGACGACGATGGGACCGCGCGTGGGGTCGTCGAGCATCTCCTGGTTCGAGCCGATGTGCTGGATGAAATAGGTCGCCGAGCGGATGCCCCGGTAGTAGTGGGTCCAGTATTCGTAGTAATTCGACGAAGCGCTCCAGTTGCCGAGGTTCATTTTGAAGGAGTTGTAATCTTCGCGGTCGTAGGTGACATCCAGATCGTCCGAGCAGGGGTCCCAGGGCACGCCGTTGGTGCGGTGCGATTCGTCGCGGATGTAGCTGTAAACGGTAGCCAGGTACTTTTCGGAATAGGAGGTCTGCTGGAAGACCTGCTCGATGGTGATCCGGTCGTCGGGGACCTGGTCGAAGAAGTCGTCGTTGCAGGCGGTCAGGATACAGAGAGCGGTCAGTAACGGGAGTGTTATTTTAAGTTTCATAGCTTGTCGGGAGTTTTAGAAGTTGAAGTTGATACCCAGACTGACGGAGCCGATATTAGGGTATTTGGCGCCGCGACCGTCGCCCAGTTCCACGTCCCACAGTTTGAACTTGCTGAACGTAAGCAGGTTGACGCCCTGGATGAAAATGCGCGCATTGTTGATGTGTATGCGTTTCATCCAGCGGTCGGGAAGCGTGTAGGAGAGTTCTATGTTCTTTAGGCGCAGGTAGCTGGTACTTTTGAGCCACCACGTGCTGGCCTCGTAGTTCATGTTCATGTTTCCGATCGAGAGACGGGGGTAGAAGACGTCCTGTCGGGGATTGGCTTCGGTCCAGCGGTCGGTGATGTTACTCAACAGGTTGCCGCGGCTCGATCCCTGTGCGAAAGGCAGTACGCCTTCGCCGCTGAGCATCGCGTCGACATGGGCCGCGCCCTGGAACATGGCCGACAGCGAGAGGCTTTTCCAGCCCACGGAGAATCCGAAGCCGTAGATGATCTCGGGAACGCTTCCCCAGCCGATGGGAACCTTGTCGTATTCGTCGATCTTGCCGTCGCCGTTGATATCCTTGTAGCGGATGTCGCCCGGGCGTGTGTCGCCGACCTGTACGGGGGATGCGGCGATCTCTTCCGTGCTTTCGAAAAGTCCCAGCGCGATGAGTCCGAACCGTTGGTCGACCTTGTTGCCGATGGTTCTCTGCCAGGGATAGGCCACAGTGCTGTCGTCCTCCAGGACTTTGTTGCGGTTGAACGAATAGTTCCCCATGACGCTCAACGACCAGTCGTTCCACGAATTGGCGTAGCTGACCGACAATTCGATGCCCTTGTTCTCGACCTTGCCGATGTTGCCGTAGGGAGCGTTGATCATGCCGAAATAGGACGGGATGCTCGTGCGGCGCAGGTAGATGCCTTTGCGCGACTCCTTGAAGGCGTCGAACTGCAGGTTGAACTTGTTGTTGAGCAGGCGCATGTCCAGGCCGATGTTGGCTTTGTCTGCGATTTCCCATGTCACGTCCACGGCATATTCGTCAATGGCTGTGGTCCCGTAGGTCTGATCCATGTTTTTGCCGAACTGGTAACTCGTGTCCTTGTTGTCTTTGACGGTGGCCAGATAGGCGAAGCGGCGTCCGCTGATATTACTGTTGCCGACACGGCCCCATGTGCCGCGCAGTTTGAGGTACTGGATCACTTCCGTGGCTCCCCCCCCCCTTGAAAAAGGGTTCGTTGGTAATCACCCAGCCCAGTCCGACCGACGGAAAGAAGCCGTAGCGGTGGTTCGGAGCGAAGTTTTCCGAGCCGTTGTATCCGAAGTTGAACTCCCCGAAATAGCGGTCGTCGAAGGAGTAGGTGAAGCGTCCCGCCAAGCCGCGGAAACGGTAGGGAAGGGCCTCTTCGACGTTCGACGCTTTGGTGTTGATTTCGTCGCTTTGGTTGAAGAGCATCATGCCCGACACGGTGTGTTTGCCGAAGGTGTTGCGGTAGTTGATCGCCGCCTCCAGGTAGATGGCGCGGTTGCCCTTGGCGCTGAGGCTGTAGGCGAGGTTCTCGGTTCCCTGTCGGGTCTGCTCGTAGAGCAGGTTGCCGTTGGCGTCGCGTCCCGTGGCGTGGTAGGTGTTCGGGGTTTTGGTGAAACGGTTGCTCGTGTAGTTGTAGGTGTCGAACGAGAACATGCCCGAGATCGAAAGCCCTTTGTAGAGCTGCTGCGTGACGCGCAGGTTCGAGTAGACCTGGCTGCGCCACTGGTTGGCGTAACCCGTTGCGCCGAGCTGTGCGACGGGGTTGAGGTTGCCGCCCGAGAAGGCTCCGAGCTTGCCGTCGGGATAGAGCGGTGCGATGTAGGTCGGGGGCGTGAAGTAGGCCGATTCGAAGATGCTCGCCTGCGAGGAGGCCGGGTAGTTGGCGTTGGCCAGGTAGCCCTGGATGCCCAGTTTGATCTCGGTGGTGCGGAACGGGTTGAGCGTGAGGTTCGAAGTGACGTTGTAACGGCGGTAGAAGGTGTTCGAATTGTAGTCGGCCAGTTTCGTGTCCTTATACATGCCGTTCTCGTCGTAATAGGCCAGGCCGATGTAGTAGACCGCCTTGTCGGAACCGCCCTGCACGTTGACGTTGGCCGAACGGTTGCGGCTGAAGTCACGCAGGATCTCTTTCATCCAGTCTACGTCGGGGTAGAGGTAGGGGTCATCCCCGCGGCGGGTCTTTTCGATGATGTCGCGGCTGTAAAGCCGGCCGCCGCCGCGGGTCAGCGATGCCTCGTTCGACATTTCCATGTAGGTCGCGCCGTCGGCGAAATCGGTGATCTTGGTCGGTTTGGTAAGGCCTTCCGTATAGCGTACGCTGAATTTGGGGCGCCCTTTCAGACCGTTCTTGGTGTTGATGATAATGACGCCGTTGGCGCCGCGGACACCGTAAACGGCCGTTGCCGACGCATCTTTGAGGATCGAGAAACTCTCGATGTCCTCGGGGTCGACGTTGGCGAACGAGCGGGGGACGCCGTCGACGAGTGTCAGCGGAGCGCTCATGCTGGCCGTCAGGGTCGAGATGCCGCGGATGTAGATGTTGGCGTCGTCGAAGCCGGGTTCGCTGGTCCGCTGGACTGAAACCAGGCCCGATACGCGGCCTGCAAGGCCCTGCGTGAGGTTAGCGACGGGAACTTTCAGCTCCTTGGTCGCTATGGTCTGCTGCGAGCCGATGACGCTGATCTTTTTCTGTACGCCGTAGCCAACGACTTCCACGGCGTCGAGAATCGCGTCGTTCTGCTGCATCACCACGTCGACGATTTCCCGGTCTGCGACCGGAACATCCTGCGGTTTGTAGCCCACATAACTGAATTCCAGCACTTCGCCGGGATACACGTCGAGCAGGTATTTGCCGTTGATGTCGGTGGCCGTACCGATACTCGGACGGGCTTTGACGCGGACCGTGACGCCGATGAGCGGTTCGTTGTTCGGGTCTTTGACGACGCCCGTGATACGCGCGATCTTCTGGGGCACTCCGGTGCCCGGGGACGCGGACCGGCCGATGACGATCTGCCGTCCCGAGAGTTTCCACGTGTTGCCGGTTCCGGCGAACAACTGTTTCAAAACCGTTGAAATGGACTGATTCGCGACTTTCAGGGTGACTTTGCGGTGGATGTCCAGGATGTTGTCGTAGTAGACGAAAATGTAGTCGCTTTGGCGCTCGATCTGCGTGAAGACCTCTTTGATAGGGCGGTTCTGTACGTCGAGCGTGATGGTTTTCGCCTCCTCTGCCGTTTGTGCGCCGACGGGCCGGATGAACCCGATTGCAGCCAGCAAAAACAGGAGCGTTATCCGGAATAGGCGGAATAATCCCCCATTATCGGCCTCGGAGAGACCGATTTTACCATTTTTGTTGTACATTTGTAAAGATTTGAAGTTTAAAGTAGGGTAATTTTAGATTTTCAATCACGCCGGATGTCGTTGTGGGACGACATCCGGTCTCTTTTCGGGGATGGTCTGTTACATAGGCAGGTCAGTTTAGGCGGCTGGAAGCCGGGTTGTAGTCGATCCGGAAATTTCCGGGACTGATAATTTGCAGTTGGATCGGAGCCGTGACGCTCAGGATCTTCAGCACTTCGGTTAAGTCGTCCTTCAGGTCGAGTTTGCCCGAGAGGGTCAGCGCAGCGGCCTCGGGCGTACACTCGATCCGGCAATTATAATAGCGCGCGAGGCGTTCGAGGATATTCGACAGGCGGTCGTTGTCGAAAGGCAGGTATCCGTAAATCCAACTGATATAGCTTTCGGCTTGCACCTCGTGAACCTCCAACGTTTCCGAAGCCCCGAGGACAGCCTGTTGGCCGGGGACGATGCGGATGCCGTGGTCAGGCCGCCCGGCGGGGGCCACGCTCACCGAACCGGAGAGCAGGACGACCTCCTGTGTGCGGTCGCGGCCGTAGGACGATATGTAGAATTTGGTTCCCAGAACGCAGACATCCATCTTACCCGTATGCACCGAGAACGGCCGTTCGGCGTCGTGCGCCACCTCCATGTAGATTTCGCCTTCGACATAGATTTCGCGTTTCTGTTTTTCGAATACGACGGGGTAGATCAGCCGCGACCCGGCGTTGATCCAGACACGGCTTCCGTCGGCGAGCGTCAGCGTGGTCTGCTTGCCGTAGGGAACGACCAGTTGGTTGAACGTCGCGGCCTCTTTCTTGGGAATGGTCTTTTCGGCGTTGTTGATCTGGATGGCGGTCGAGTCGTAGCGGATCGTCGATTTTTGGGTTTCGAGCAGGAGGGTTTTCTGTTCGGAGAGTACCAGTTGCACCTCCTTCTGCGTGAATACGGGGGCTTCGGCCTGCCGGATAAAGGCTTCGATGTCCGGGACGGATGCCAGTTGCAGCCGGTGGTAGCTGGCCATCGCCAGCGCGACACAGGCTGCCGCTGCGATGCCGATGCCCAGACGGCGCAGTTGCAGCCGTAGTATAGGCCGGGGTTTGGACGCTTCGGCGATCCGGGCCCTGATATTTTCGAAGGCTTGTCCGGTGTCGAACCGGGTTTCTGCAAGATGCGCGTCGCCCCAGGCTTCGTAAGCCCGAAGAAAAGCGCGGCGGTTCGTTTCGGACGCTTCGAGCCACTTGTGCAGCTTTCGGCGTTCCGTGTCGGTGAGGGGTACACCGTCGAGCTGGCGGGTTATCAGTTCTTCAATGGGATGTTCGGGTGTCTTCATTCTATTTATATCACGGACGAGCCCCCGAAAACCCTACCCCTGGCTTCGGATATTTTTTATGATCCGGCAAAAAAGGCGGAAACGGATGTTTGCGTCCGGCTTTTCGGGGCATTTTGCCGGTTATTGAAAAAGGCGCTTCGGGAAGAAGCGCCTTTTTCAGAGGTCCGGGTCGTCTAATAGACCCACTCGAAATTGTCGACGTAGAGTACGTTCGACTTGCAGCCTACCATGAAGTCGCCGTAGGCGCTCGTCGAGCAGGAGATCACGATCTGATACAGTCCCGACGGTTTGGCCGTCCGGTCGTAATAGTTGAGCGGAAGCTGTACGTCGATCATCTTGCCGCCGGTCGAACTTTGGTCGATGAAGAGCGAGCCGTAGGCGATGATCGGTCCCTCGTCGACCGCCGTCGCCTCTTCCGGGTCCCAGGTCCCGGTGGGGGCTTCCGTGCCCGATCCGACCTCGCGGCGGGTGTTCCAGTCCACGATGGCGACCATGATGCGGGCCTTGTCCTGATCGCCCTCCCTGATCGGTGCGCCGAAATTCTTGTCGATGTCGGCGATGCCGATTTTTTCCGCATAGTATTGCAGTTTCAGCGCTTTGGGACGGGCTTTCCAGGCGTAGGGCTGGCCGAACGACACGACACCCCGGGTCAGAACGTCCTTTTGGAAAAGTCCCGAGAAGAGGTTGCCCGAGGCGAGGACTCCCACGGCGGACGTAGCCTGGAGTTTGGCACGTGTGCCCCCGTCGAAGGTGGCCTGCGTGCAGAGTCCCCTGGTGAAGGTGTTGTTGCCGCTGCCCCAGAACTCCGCGGTCTTGTTGTTCTGTGTCCAGCAGCTCAACGAACTGTCTTCCATGTCGCCGTCGGGAATCGTGTTGCCCGCGGGGGCCACATATTCCATCAGCTGGGTCTGCTCGCCCCCGACCGTCAGTCGGAATTCGTAGGTGTGACCTGCGAAGAGACCCTTGTCCGGTACGAAGTTGTAGACGGCAAGACCGTAGGGGTTGGTCGACGAACTCCATTCGGGCGCGAGCGTCGCCGTCAGGATGCCGGCATCGTAGCTGCTCTCCGGCATTCTCTGCCACTCCGTGTCGCCCTTGATGCGGTATTCCAGCGCGGCGCCCGAGGCATACTCCTCGGCGGAGACGAGTGCCGTGGCCGTGGCCGTATTGTTCCACAGGTCGGTTGCCCGGAGAGCGACCTTTACATTGGTAGGCTCCACGTAAAGCAGCCACCGTTCGGTGATCCCGTGGCAGGTGACGTCTACGAAGCGCACCGATTCGAAGCTGCTGCCCGAAAGTTCTTCGAGCGAAGGCGAATAGGTCGTGATGTCGGCGGGACCGAGTTTGAGTTCCGTGACTTCGATGTGCTCCAGGTCGGTGCCGCCGGGGACATAGACCCGGGCGATGCGGTTTTTCTCCTCGATCTCCGTGGCGCCGATCTGCCCCGTCACGCTGAAACGGCGCTCGATGGTCTGCGTGGCGCGGATCGTCCATTCGTAATCCTGATAGAGCGAAAGCGTGGTGTAGATCGGAGAACGCATGTCGAACGTGCCGGTCAGCTCCCGGGAGCTGCGGATCTGTTGCAGGACCTCCTCCTTGTCGAGCTGGATGCTGTGGATGACGGCGTCGTAACCCACGGCGTCGATCCGCACGTTGCGGATGTCTGTCGCTTCGTCGAGCGAGAGGGTGACCACCCGCGACGTGACGTTGTTTTCCGAGACCGAGAAGCCCTGGCCTTCGACGCCAGCGATGCGGAGTTCGACGACCGGATAGGGGATGTCGTTGTGGATGCACGACGACGCAAGAAGCGCCGCGGCTGCAAGGAGTGCTGTTTTCAGGTATCTGGTCATAACTTATCTCTTTTTCTTGTCCCACAGGTGTATCGTCATGCCGAAATTGATGGCGGCGACGTTGAGCCTGAAACGCATGTTCGAAGCTTTGCGCGTGCCGATCTTGTTGCCGGCGTCGTCCTTCTGCGTGACGGAGGTGTACTGGATGCCGCCCAGACCGAACGAAAGCGTGGCGCAGACGTTGGGGAAGATATAGACGGCAGCTCCCGGATTAAACGCTAATTTGAGCTGCGTATTGTCGCTGAGGGTGGTTTTCATGTTGTCGCTGGCAGTGTCCGGCTGGTAGGAGAGTTTCGACGTTCCTGTCGACAGCGAGAGTTCGAACTCGGCGAACAGTCCGAAACGGCCCTTCGGGTCGAGTCCCGCGTAGGAGCGGTGGAAAATGCCGAACGAATAGTTGTCGCTGTTGAAATTGACCTTCGGGATGCTGCCCGAGGCGTCGTTGCTTTCGCCCAGGTCGTAGCGTGCGGCATCGAGGTTGCCGTCCATGTGGCGGTAGCCGAAGCGCACGCCCAAGCAGTTGTTGTCGCGGTAGAAATAGCCGATGAAGGGCTTGACGGTGGCCACCGTGCCGTCGGCGTCGATGCCGTCGAGGATGAGCATGATGTCCGTGTCGTCGCTCGACATCGTGCCGTAGGAGGCCGTCAGGCCCATCATCACCTCGCCCTTGTAGGCGAACTTGAGTTTGTTGATCTCACGGTCGATGCGCCGGCGCGTGGGCAGGAACCGGTTTTTGCCGCGGATCGGCGACTCGGCTTCAGCGGCCTTGAGGGCCTGCATTGGCTTTTGTCCGGCATGTCCGTCGGCCGGGGCTGCCGCTTCCGAGGCCGGAACTTCGTCTTCGGTGGAGATCGTTTCGGCTGCGGCGGCTGCGATTGCGGCTGCTGCCGCAGCGGCCGTTTCCTCCGGGTTTCCGGCCACGGCGGTCGGCCGCGACAGCGCGTTGCCGCAAGAGATGATCATGATCAGCAGGGTGCAGAGTATGCTTCGTGTCATAGTATGCCGTTTTTAGAGATAGAAGGCCATGCCGAGGCCGATCGAGAAGATATTGACCTTGAAGTTCATCATGCTCGTGTTGCGCTTGCCCACGGTGACCTGGTTGTGAACCTGCTTGGTGTGGTTGTAGGTGATGCCCATCACGCCCACGTTCACTTCGACGGCCATGTTGTTGGTGGCGAAGGCTATGATGCCCGGTGAAATGCCCAGCGAAAGGGTGTAGCCGGTTTCGTAGGTTCCTTTTACGGGCGAGTCGTTGGCGAAGCGCGCCTGCGTGCCGCCGGCCGAGAGCGACATTTCGTTGAACAGCGCGAAGCGTTTGCTGCGTCCCAGCGGGATGTACTGCCGCCAGATCGCCGCCGCCGAATAGGTCTGCTTGAGCGAGTAGAAATCCCTGGCCACGATGTTCGTGCCCGTCTCCTCGTTGCCGAAGTGCAGCTCGGCGTTGTCCAGCTTGAGCAGCGTACGCGAATAGATGAAGCGTCCTCCGAGGGCCATGTTGTCCCGGAAGGCGTAGGCGATCAGCGGGCTGACGCGGAAGGTGTAGCCTTTCGAGTTGATTCCCTCGATGACGAGGAACTGGTAGCCTTTGTTGGTATGGGTCGAGTAGGAGGCCGTACCGCCGAAAATCCACTGTCCTTTCGGCACGAACAGGTTGTGCGTGTCGGTAAGTCCGCGCTCCTGGCGCATTTCGTTGATCGTTTTCGGGCGCTGGTCGGCTGTCGCCGCAGTTTGGGCGGCGGTTGTTTCCTGTGCGCGCAGCGCCTGCGCCGTGCCCGTGAGGCACAGCGCGAGGGCGAGCGTGCGGATGAATAGCTTGCGCATCTGCTTGCGTTTAGTGATTAGTATACCCATTCGAAATCGTCTACGTACATGACATTGCCCAGACAACCGACCTTGAAGTCGCCGTAGGCGCTCGTCGTACAGGAGATGACGAGTGTATATGCGCCCGTAGGTTTGGTCGTTCTGTCGTAATATTCGATCGGAATCTCCACGGTCGTCATCGCGTCGCCTGGTGTGGTTTCGCCGATCAGCAGCGATCCGTAGGCGATGACGGGGCCTTCGTCGGTTTTGGCGGTTTTGGCGGGGTCCCACACGCCTGTCGGCGATCCCATACCGGCGACAGTCGCGTGACGGCTGTTCCAATCGACGATAACGGCGAAGATACGTGAACGGTCTTGGCCGTCCTGGATGTATTCGTGCTCTTCGGTGACGGTCCCCTTATTGACGGCGCCCACGGTGGCGTGGTATTTGAGCCGCAAGGCCGTCGGACGCGCTGTCCACTGGTAGGGCATTCCGAAACTGGCTGTTCCCGAGAGACTCGCAAAACGGAACGTTGCCGAGAAGAGATTGCCCGCGGCGAGCAGGCCGAACGCCGACTGCGATTCGAGCTTGGCGCAGTAGTTGCCGCCCATGCCGGGTTTGGTCGACTGCGCACACAGTCCCGAAGTTGCGGCATTGCCGCTGCCCCAGAACGTAGTGGATTCCGACGTGCTTTTGCCGAAACAGGGGAGCGATCCGCTTTCCATATCCCCGTCGGGGATGACCTGCCCGGCAGCGGCCTGAAACTCTGCCGAGGAGACGGTTTCGTTATTGAGTGCCGCCCGCGCCTCGTAGCCGTTGCCGGCGAAGACGCCTGTACCTGCAACGGGCGTGTAGACAGTCAGGCCCGCGGCATTGGTCGATTCCTCCCATTCGGCCGTGAACGTGGCCGCATAGATGCCCTCGCCGGCGCTTACGCCCTCGGCGTCGGACCACTCGCCGTCTTTGACGCGCAGCCCGAAGGTTGCCGTCGTGACGTTCGGGTCGAGGACCAGCGCGCGCAGCGTGAGACTGTTCGTCCAGAGGTCGTAATCCGTCTTTTCAATGGGCAGAAGGCCTTGCAGACGGTATTCCGAGATGGCGGTGGCTTCGGCGCCGGCCGAATCCGCGACGCGGATGGTTACCGGATGGCTGCCGCCCGGCCTGCCTGCGAAAAAGGCGTCGGAAAGGGCGACCGTCAGGCTCAAGTCGCTCTCCCTGACGACTTCGATACCCTCGGTCGTGTTGTTCAGCGCTTCGTAGCTGTCGTCGCCGATGCCGATCACGACGCTCCTTACGGCGGCCATCGTCGTTATCATGTAACGTTTCGGGGCGGTCGTCCCGGGGATGAAATCCTGCGGCTGGTCCATGTCGAAGCCGTCGCTTTCGATGCTCGGCTCGGGGCTGAACGGGAATGTGTCGTCATAGTCGTCGGTCGAGGTGTCCACCTTGACGACGAAACATTCGATGAAGCCCGGCAGATCCTTCGAGAACCGGAAGGAGACGCTGTATTTGCCGCCGGTCTGCACGCCTTCGAATCGGCCCTCCTTGACGATGACGCCGCGGTCGGGGTGCGAGCCCTCGAAGCGGGTCGTGAGCGTGGTCACACCCTCGGGCATGGTGAAGTAGCCCGTGCCGTCGGCCGTGTAGTTCAGTGCCGGGACGCTGCCTGACTCGGCCTTTTCGGCGTCGAACGAGTCGGCGGCGACTACCCACGCATGGAAATTCTCGCCGAAAGCGGCGGAAACCGTGGCGTCGAATTTCACTTCGGCGACGACGTTCTGCCGTTTGCACTCCACTTCGGCGACGGTCGTCTGGCCGGCTGCTACCGTAAAGGTCTTCTCTCCTTTGTAGAGACGCTTCGAGAACGACGCAGGGACGGCTTCTCCCGCGTCGACCTCCACGCGGTACTCGCCCGCGAGCAGTTCCAGCCGCGCGGGGAGCGTCTCCCCGGTGTATTGGCGCAGCAGCTCGTTGCTGCCGCGGTAGATGCGTACGGCAAGATGCTGCAAGGGGTCGTATTCCCCGTCGGCCTCGGCCCGCGTGGCCGAAACCCGCATTTCGAGCGCCCCCGTGTCGCCTGCGTCGATGCTCCCGGCCGTCTCTTTCGAGCAGGCGGCAGTCAGCGCGGCGCAGAACAGCAGGGCGGCGGTAATATATTTTTTCATAATTCGTCAGCCTTAATTCACCGGTACGTAATATTTCAAGGTCTTGGTCGTGCTGAGGCCGTTGTTCTCCGTCACCGTGAGTATGAAATTGTTGTTGCCGGGGAAGCCTGCCAGCAATCCGGTAAACATCTTGTCGATCTTGAGCCGGATGGACGGTTTGTCCTTGACGGCATCATCGATGGGGAATCCGAGGGCCGAAATCGCTTTCCGGACATCTTCGGCCGGATGCATGGTTCCGTCCGTATCCTCGAAGCCCTCGATATTGCAGAGATCGAACCGGGCCGGGATGCCCATCTTGCCGAGCTCCTTGGCGTCGAGGTTGTCGCAGTCGATGGTCACGTCGAGCGATTTGATGCCTGTTTGCGCCGTGATGTCGATCTCCGTGTCGCGGTCTGCGGACGGCGTTTGCGTTTCGTCGATATTGAAATCTACGCCGACAATCGAAGGGCCTTCGTTGTCCGGATCGACCACGAGCGTCAGCGATGCCCGGGCCGAAAGCCCTTTGGCGTCGGTTATCTCGAAGGCGAATGCGTGCGTGCCCTCGTATGCGGGATAGAGCAGTTTCATGGCTCCGGCGATGTCGAAACTTTTCGAGGTCGCTCCCTTGAGGTCGTCGCCCAGCGGGAAGCCGAGGCCTGCGAGAACCGTGTAGGCGGGATCCGACGCCCCGATCGTGCAGAGGTCGAATTCCGGACCGCCGATTCCGGCCACCATGCCGGCCAGCTCCGCGTTGTCCGACGTGATTTTCACCGCGAACGATTCGATGCCGTTGGGCGAGGCGAGGTCAAAGGCGAACGGCTGGGTGTAGTTGCCCTGGGCGTCGAACATCGAGGCCAGAAGCTGGAAGGGTTTCGTGAGGTCGTAATCGGGACATTCGAGGGTCGGGGCGACGGGAAGTCCGGGTTCGCCCGGGTTGTCGGGATCGTTGACCGGGATTTCGTCGTCCTCCACGAAGTCGTCGACGTCGATGTCCAGTTTGATGTCGCCCTTGTCCGAGTAGGTGATCACGATGGATAGTTTGCGCCATTGTCCGGCCTTGACGCCCGGGATGCTCTTGTTGATCCGGACGGGTGCGTCGGGCGCATCGGCGAAAGCGCCTTCGAGGTGTAATTTGAGCGTGTTGGTCTCGCCCTGCGGCATGAAGTAGGCCGCGCGGGTTTCGTTCTTCAGGAAGGTCATCGTCGTTTCGCCCAGCGAGACCGTCGACTTGGTGTCGTCGGTGAGCTGGTCGGCGAGGTCTTTCGAGCACATCAGCGTCACCTTGATGT
>OJKY01000722.1_pt1 | contig 23978 bp, 24 predicted proteins | sample 1596571 | NCBI WGS metagenome assembly OJKY01 (sample SAMEA4350170, study PRJEB24818) | metagenome | biome: human; feature: gut; material: faeces | place: Denmark | collected 2013-09 | reverse complement strand
CCTCGTCCTCGCTGACAGGGCGGAAGCCCTTGCCGCCAACATAGTGGTCGGTCGTATCGGAGTAGAGCCAGCCGTCTAAAGAAATCACAGTTTCCAAATGCCGCAGCGCGCCGTTTTCATAGCGGTAATAAGAGTAGGTCCCCTCGCTCGCACCGTCGCTGCCCTCGTGGGCGAGACTGCCGTCGGTGCAGAGGTACCAGCGGCTGCGGCTCCAGCCGTCCACGACGCGGACGGCTCTCGCACCGCCAGAGCGGTAGATGTTGAAAATTACGGTGTGTCCTTCGTCCCAATTCGCGCCGAGCAGCAGTTCAGGGATCCCATCACCGTCAAGATCGCGCAGCAGCCAGCCGGGTGTCTGGTAGTAGTCATTCGCTGTCAAAAGATCAGAACTGAAATCTGTTTCGGTGCCGTGTGTACCGGCGAGGCGGAGATCGCAGATATTGGCCAACACCTCATCGTACTCGGAGTATCCGGTCACGCGGGGCCAGAAAGTAAACACCGCGCCTGCAGCAAGATAGCCTGTGGAAACGGGAGATTCTGTCAATGTAACGATCAGACGCCCGGTCCCGTCTGCGGTTATATCTGCCGCGAGAGTGTCGCCAATATCCGCAGTGCCAGAGATATGCAGGATATTCATCTGCGGGTCATAGCTTCCTACTGTATTGCCGACAGAAGTAAACTTATAGATGCCAAGGTCTGCTGCATAGCTGCCATCGGCGTTTTTCCGGATCGTCAGACTGGAGCCCATGTCATCGACGTAGCTGCCGATGAAGGCATCTGCCGTACTGCTTTCATTTTCCACACGGAAGCTCTCCGCCATCATGCGAAGCTGCGTTGCCTGCACTTCAACCTCTGACTCGTCCGCATTGTCGTAGCTCCAATGAGTTTCTAACCAGTAGCAGGATTCATTGGATAGCACGGGATAGAGGTAGACGATCGTGTTGCTTAACCCTTCCTGCGTGACGCAGCGGTAGTATCCGTCCAACTCTTCTACGGCGTGACCGGCGTTTTGCAGACCGGCCAGCTCATCTGCAAGGCTGTCCTGCTTCACAACGCTAAGGTAAGCGTCGCTGTTGTCAGCCAACCACACGCGAGTTCCGAGATTACGCAGCCATTGACCAACAATGCAGATGCTCCAATCATCCACATAGAAGCGGTTCGCATCGGCAGCTTGCGTATCACCGACTTGAAAACTGTCAGGCAGAGGGGAATCTCCCACGGTGTACGGCCAAGTGATATGGGTGCTCCGGTAGGTATCTCCGTCAATTCGGATATAGGTATTGCCATTGTTCGTAACTGTGTGCTGCACGCCGTCAGCTGTGGTGATGTAGAGTGTCATCGTACTGCCGCTGAGCGACTCTGGTTCACTGATATACCGTCCGCTACTTTTGTTGATGAGTGCAACCGCCTCGGCAATCTCGTCTGCATTGAAGTCTTTATACTGCTTGTCGGTCGCCTGCGGCATAATCGTCAATTCAACACGTACCACATCATCCACGCGCAGATTCTTCGCCCACTTCATCGTTTCGTGTTCCGGATTCGTCAGAAAGCACACCGCCACAACGACGCACACGGCGACCGACGCCGCGACCACCCAGAACGCGGGCTTTTTGTAGCGCAGCGCGTTCTTCACACGCTCCTTGACGCCAACTTCACCGAACGCCAGCGGGCAGGTGATGACCGCCTTGCGCGGCATACTGCACGCAAGCAACACCGTGGAATAGGTCTTGACGGCGCTTTCGTCCATCGTGCGGATCACCCGCTCATCGCAGGCCAGCTCAATGTCGCGGCAGAGCAGCGCATATGCGAGCCACAGTACGGGATTGAACCAGTAGACAGCCAGCAGCGCGAAACCCAGCGGCTTCCACCAGTGGTCGTGCCGTGCAAGGTGTGCATGCTCGTGTGCAAGCACATTCTGCTGCTGAATCTCGTCCAGAGTGGACGGCAAATAAATGCGCGGCTTCACCACGCCGAGAATGAACGGCGAGGAAATGGCATCGCAAAGATAAATGTGATCCTGAATGGGGAGCGATACGCTCACGCGCCGGCGCAGCCGAAGATAACTCACGAGCGCATAGAGCAGCATGGCTCCAAGGCCGATGAGCCACACCCAGCCCGCAATCTCCGTCCAGACATAGAGCGGATTGACGCTGGCTGTTGGCGCGGCGGCAAAATGCTCGCTGAGCGCGGGATTCACTGCGTTGTCGATGACGCTCACGCCGCTCGTGATGGTCGGCGCGGGGTCAAACTGCACGACCGCGGGGCTGACCGTTTCGGCACTGGGAATCAGGCTCAACGCGCTCTCTATGGAGAATGGCAGCATAAGCCGCAGCGCGACGATGCCCCAAAGCAGAACATTCATCCACTTGGGCGAACGCTTCCATACAAAGCGGAGCACAAGAACAACCAGCACCAGCCAGCTTGCGGAAATGCTCAGATTCAAGAGTTTCAAAAAGACGGCAGCCATAGGCTCACTCCTTTCCGCAGCGGTCGATCATGCGTTGAATTTCCGCAATATCCTTCTCCGAAAGAGATTTCCGGGTGGTAAAAGCCGCCAGAAACGCGGGAAGGGAACCGTCGAAGGTGTCCTCCACAAATTTTTCGCTCTGTACGGCGTTATAGCCCTCCTGTGAGAGAAGAGAAGTGACCGTGCCGTTTTCGTTCTGAAAGATACCGTGTTCGCAGAGTTTTTTCAAAACTGTGTAGGTCGTGGATTTTTTCCATTGCAGCTCCTGTTCGCACAGTTTCACCAGCTCGCCGGAGGTCAGCGGCTCGTGCTGCCAGATGAGTTCTGCAAAATGCGTCTCAACAACGCCCAGTTTGTAACCGTCCATGTGTGCCTCCTCCTTTGTCGGTCTACTTATGATAGACTTCTGATGCTTGAAGTCTATCATAAGTAGACTCACCTGTCAAGCACATTTTGCGCCGCTGAAATCAATGAAGGCTACCCGGCCTCAGAAAACAGCAAAGAACATTCCGCTAACCTGCGATATTTACAGCCATGTAATCGCAGACCTTTCCGCTATCCGCTCCCGTTGGGGTCAGCGTTTGGGTCAGAAAAAAAGCAGCATCCGAAAATAGCAACTTACGAAAAGCAAAAGTCCTCGAAATCAGACGATTTCGAGGACTTTTGGCAAGCTATACCAATCTGGATATTTTGAAATGTTCTACCAAAAGATATTTACTTAGTACAGCAAACTCGCATAGTTTCAAATCAGAGTTTAAGTGGGGTTACACCGAAATAGACATTTAAGTCTATTCTCAAGCCATCTGTCAGTTTATTCCAACATTCCATCAAGTATCTCTGATTGTCCATTATCTTTTTGGAGGCTCTTTTCATTACTCGCCTCGGCATATCTCCGTCAACCATTTTTCCATCGTATAGAGAAATAGTAGCTGAGCATTCGTGTTTATAATCCACATGAATATGAGGTAGGTTATGCCGTCCGGCTTCTTTTGAGTGCATGTAATACCTTAAACCATCTTCTACCCATATATCGCCGGCTTGATTAGAGAGCACGAAGAAAATATGTAGAGCTTTACTAATATCATAGTATTTTGATATTGTAGAAAGCGGGATTGTTGGGTCCTCTATTTCTACAAGCTCCAAGTTTTCTAATATGTATATAGGAACTCTAAATTCAATGAATTTTTGTGGGTCAAGTTCAATCCTTTTTACAATTTCTTCTGCAACGTCTACTAGAGTAGACCTTGGATTTGGAATAAAAGTAAAGACAAATTGCATATGTTCGCGGTAATGTTTTCGTTGATTTTCCCAAAAGGTATTATCGTCTATACCGTTTAATCCTCGCATATAGACATAATCGCAAATGGCAATCCCAGGATCTTCGCCAGCGTAGTATTTTTCTCCATCATCGATTATCATTTTAAAGAAAACCTGCATAGGGGCACTCCTATATGATATCTATAGTTTCTGCTTGAGAGCTAACATAGTTGCGATGAACTCGCCATATTAACCGTGTAGAACTGTGGATTTGCACCTAACTATGCAAAATTTTATTGAATTCGCTTCTGGATATCCTCCACAGACGGCAACTGGCGTTTCAGTTCTTCCGGCAGGTTGCTGGTGATCTGATAGGCGCTGACGCCGATGGGCTTGCTCATGTCCTTGAGCGAATACTCTGCCACGAGGTCATTCTTGCTCTTACAGAGCAGCAGACCAATCGAGGGATTGTCCTGCTCTTTTTTCAGGATACCATCCACGGCAGAGAGGTAGAAGTTAAGCTGGCCGGCATATTCCGGCTTAAACTCGCCGGTCTTTAGCTCGATCACTACATAGCAGCGGAGGTTCAAGTTATAGAATAGCAGGTCGATGTAGAAGTCATCGCCACCTACATTGAGGTGGTACTGGTTGCCGAGGAACGCAAAGCCGGTCCCCAGCTCCAACAGGAGCTTTGTCACATCCTTGACCAGCGCCTGTTCGATGTCACGCTCGATCATATCCTCTTTGAATGGAATAAAATCGAAGATATACGGATCTTTCATTGTCTGCACAGCGAGTTCGCTCTGCGGAGACGGTAGACGGCTTTCAAAGTTAGATACCTTCTCCGCCAGCACCTGCCGCTGATACAGCCCGCTTTCGATCTGGTGTACCAGCACGTTGCGGGACCAGCCGTTTTTAGCAACTTGTTCGGCATACCAAATATGCTCATCTGCATTCTTCACCTTGTCCATCAGGGCAATATGGTGATACCAAGTAATTTGTGCAAGCGCCGCTTGCACAATTTCCTTTTCGGGAAAACGCAGTGCGAACTTCGCCATGTATTTCAGGTTTCTCACCGAGTAGCCGGTGGCGTCAGGAAAAGACATTTTAATGTCGGCGGCAAGATTTTCAACAAATTTGTTGCCCCATGTCTTGTGCTCGTTGATGACCTCGCCGATGGAGTGATAGAGAACCAGCAGCTCTCGATTGACGCTGACCGTTGCACGGTACTGTGCTGTGCGGATCTCCTGCTTGATCGACTCGACGATATTGAGGTATTCGTTGGAATTCATCAGCATTTTTCGTTTCCCTCCATGAGTTCATGCAGCAGTCCTTGACACCCCGCCAGCACATCCTGCCAGGTTGCCTCAAAATTGCCCGTGTACCACGGGTCGGCTACATCGCGGGGGTGGTCGGTGTAGCCCATCAGGAGGTGTAGCTTGCCGGCAAAATCGCCGCCGCAGATGCGCTGCATATTCTTGAGGTTCGCGCTGTCCATGCCGATCAGCAGGTCGTACTTGTCGTAGTCCTGGTTGGTGAGTTGCCGCGCCGCGTGACCGTCGCAGGAGATCCCGTGCTCCGCCAGCTTGCGCCGCGCCGGGGGATAGACCGGATTGCCGATCTCCTCCCGGCTGGTGGCCGCCGATTCGATATGGAACTGTGAGGAAAGCCCCGCCTTCTTCACCAAGTCCTTCATCACAAACTCGGCCATGGGGCTGCGGCAGATATTCCCATGACACACAAAGAGGATCTTTTTCATTACATTTGCTCTCCCGCGTTACTGTTTTTTCACCAGTATAGCAGGAAATCGCTTGCTCGTCGAGAGAAGAATGCAGCCACGCCTGAGATTCTATGGCGGCCAGCAGTTTTGCTTTCTTCCAGCCGAAGTGCAGTACGGCTCGGATGTACCACGCCCGTTCTTCGCTGCTGCCGCATCCCTCTAAAATCGCCACGTTCTGCGTCCAGCCGAGGTTCATTGCCAGCCTCATGATTTCAGGGGATTCTTCGTAGGCTGCGTAAAACGCGCGCATACGGCGCAAATTGCGGGGAGAAAAGCCATCAGCCGCAGGATAGGCCGCTCGCAGATGTTCAGAGGCTACAACAGCCGCGCCTTTCTCTGCTTTGCTGCTGACCAGCCGACCAATCTCGCAGTACAATTCCATCTGCGGGAGCTGTGCCACTACGAGCTTGTCCAGTTCAGAAAACAGGTTGCTGTAGTCTGCGGGCTTACGGATGTTCATGGGCTTTCTCCTTTCTAATATTTGCAGGGTGGTAACTGAGAGAATAAGGTAATAAGCTCGACTGCTAAAAATTTTGAAATCATAGCAGAGAAGAATGTCCTTCTGGCAAGCTATCAAAAAAGGCTTGAAGCTGCTGATATTCAGGATGGTCCAGCAAATCAAGTTCGTTTGCCGTTCCGAGTTTAACCAGATCCCTGCATTTTTTCAGCCTCGCTAACATTGGAATCACAATCTTTGCGTCGTGATTTATAAAGTCATATAGCTCTGCCTGTTTTGATGGAATTTTATATCCTTTCTGAGAACTTGCGATTATGACTCCCTTATCACGCAGCTTTCCGATAATACGCATTCTAAATGCTTGATCTTCCATGTTCCTCAGTTCGGTATTAGCTAACTGATCTTTTAGCTCGTATGTGTAGATGTATCCGCGCGTATCATTGTTCATAAAGCGAAAGAGAAGATATTGTAGGACGATTACCTGCGCTTTAACCTCCGGATCATTATTATCGTTATTATGTTCTACAAATTTGACAGCCTGAGCAAAGCACAACTTTGCTATTTCCTCGTCATAGTCCTCGGCTATTGCACTATTCTCCAGCACATAGTTTTCATAAGTTTTGGGATACAATTCGATGCGGATGGTCTTTTCTTTTAGGATTTTTAAATAATCTGGCGTATCATTCGCCTTTTTATGATTGTCGAACACATAGGAGAGCGTTCCGCTGATTAGATCTGCTACCTGAATGCCTACATTGCCTTTGCTATTTTCAAAGCTAAACTTTGCATCGCCAAAAAGGTCTGGCATATCCTGTCGCTTACTTACATACTCGCAAAAGCTCTGCATATAGTCGTTGCTGCCTATTTCATCAGCTACAACAGTTATTTTTTCAAATGCTCGCCGCAACTCTCGATGAACAATGTTGTTCATGAATTTATAAAACGATTTTTTATATTGCAATCCTCTTGTGCTCATATTCTCCTTACATTTCTTTTTATCGATACAAACGGAGAAAAAGTTAAAGGGAATATCTTGCAAATCTGATAGGACTCGAAGACGACGATTATGCTTGTTTCCTATTCTACTCGATTTGATCTCACCGGCCTGAAAATACCTTTTTCTAAGATCATCCGCTTTTTGTGTAAAAACACTCAGATCTGACTCTTTCACGATAACAGCTGTGATTATGAAATGAGTCGATACCGAAGGGTTATCTATATCCCAGCCAAATGCACCATACTCGTCAGTAAACGCATATACTCGTTCCATTCTACCATTCCTTTCGCTATCAGCAGGGTGCTTCATTGCTACAAAGTAAGGACCATGTCTGATTTGCGCTTACTGCAAATACTCTACGGCCAGCGCAATCAATGATAAGCATCGATTAAAGAAGTAATCATAGTAGTTCAAATCTGAAATTTCAATCTTATTTGTTTCATGATGCCGAATTGTGAAACTATTACCTATTTCAGTTAGTGCTTTGAATTCCTTTGTAAACAAATCGATAAAAGCAGGTTGGCTGGCAGACATATCAAAAATGATTTTATCTGCTGACGCACGTTTATCCAGTGAAGTATAGTACGTTTTGAGCCGCTCATAAGCGTCCCAGATTTTTTCTGTAGCAAATCTTATATTATCTGGGGTATAACTCCTGTGTAGTTCAATTGCTTTTTGAATAAGCTCTCGAGTACCAGGTTCCTTAACTGAAGTAACCGTATTTTCTAACTCTGTCGTTAAGGGACTGCCTTCGATAACACGTTCTACTTGCAAATCGGCATTCAGGCAATATAACACACCTGTTCTTTGAAAGATTTTGTTTATTTCCTGCTTAAAATCTAATACGATTGCCCGAGAATCTTTATAGATCAAATGGTGGTGTCCAAAATACTTGTGATAGTCACCGATTTCTACATCACGAACATTATCTGCAAAGAATTCGACATAATCGAGAAGTGCAAACTGATCATATTCATCTTGAATCACATCATTGCTAAATATATTGGAATGAATAGAGGGAATGCCTATTCGACCGCTATCATCTCTGAATAATGTGGGGATTTCATACTTCAAATCAAGATTGAGTTTTTCTAAATCTAATCCGCAACAACCGTATCCGTCAGGGCACTGATCCGGATACTTCCACGCCAAGTTGTTGTAATACTTTTCACAGCATTGAAATATCAATGTATACACATCTACAGAAATATCGTAAGTTTTTTTCACAGGCTCTCTCATAGTATGCCGTTCAGTGTAATATGCCATAGTATCTCCCTTCAAATCACCATAAGCTTTAAAAGAGGATTATGCTGATTCAGCTTCAAATGATATGCCCTAAAAAGATTGGAGAAAATTAATAAAAATATTATAGCATAAATCCAACGAATTGTACAGTTCCGACTATGGCTTTCTGCTTGGCGTACTATAGACTTTATGCTTTGTGCATTTCTCTTCGCGGAAACAGCAACGAAAAAATAACATATATGCCTTCTTTTCCGTTGCGCTTTTATTCTCATGAGACTTTTGCAATCTGCTTCCACAGCAGGAGATGCCTAGCATTAATTGTGCAGTTGTTGTGTTAGAGCCAAATAACCGTAGCGGTAGCTTGGCTTTTCTTGGATGTCTTGCGGAAAGGCTGTAAGTCGGCCTAGCGCCTTGTTGCCGCAGTTGTCGCCAAACCACACGCCGCCGAAGTCTCCTGCGATGATGACCACATCGTTCTTCGTCATCCCAGCTTGCTCCGGGAAGTATTCCGGCTGGAAGCGCCGGAAGTTTCCGTGACAATCGCCAGTCGCATAAATCATGTGAATATCCTCCTTTTCGGCTGTTCCACAGCCTGCTCGATTTCCAGCCCATCCCGCAGCGTCACACGAATACGCTCTCGGGACAGAACGGTGACCTTCTCCAAGAGCTGATAGACCACATTATCATCCCATTCCGCAAGCTCACTTGACGCAGTTTTCAGCACCGACGCGACCGCCTGCACACGGCGGTTTGTCTGCTCCTGTTCCTGACGAATTTGCAGAATCATGGCTTTGCGGCGCTTGAACTCTGCCATTGCCGTGGAGATGGATTGGAACTGTGCAGTGTAGTTGTCAGCGTTATTCGCATCGGCGGCTTTTCGCAAGAGATCGTTGAATTGCTGTCCCAAGCCTTCCACGGCTCGGTCAATATCTCCGAGACTCATGCTCTCGCCGGGGATAGGGGCAAGCTCCTGCTCCATCGCGTCGATGAGCTGTGCGGTCAGCGTGCCGTGATCGGACATGGCAGAATTGATGGCGTTCAGCACAGCCTGTTGGAGAGGTCCTTCGTCTAGCGTCGGAGAATGCAAGCAGTATCTCTTTCCATAGTCCAGGCGGCTCGTACAGCGCCATACCGCGCGCTTTTCGCCGTGCTGTGTCCATACGACGCGGCGATAGGCTGTACCGCATTCCGCGCAGAACAGCAGTCCGCTGAGCGCGTACTTGCCGCTGAATTTGCCGCGTCCGGTGGGAGCACTTTTCCTTGTGCGTCCATCCTGTGCACGGCGCCGCGCAATTTCAAGCTGCACAGCATCGAACATCTCGCGGCTGACGATAGCTTCATGGTTGTCCTGAATGAGGACCTTGGGAAGCTGCCCTGTATTCAATATTGCTTTTTTGCTGATACAATCCTTGATGAAGGTTTTCTGAAGCAGGGCGTCCCCGCAGTATTTTTCATTGGTGAGGATGGCGCGCAGGTTGCTGGTGGTCCATTCCGTCGTCCCGGCAGCATTGCGGACACCGCTGGCCTCCAGCGCCTGCCGGATGTTTTGAATGCTTTTTCCGGCAAGGTAGCGTTCAAAAATCCGGCGAACCGTTTCTGCTTCTTCCGGAATGATCTCAGGATTACCATCCACCCCTTTCTTATAGCCCAGCATGGTTTTATATTGAAAGGTGACCTTGCCGTCCTTGATGGACTGACGCTTGCCCCAGCGGACATTAGCGGAGATGGATTCACTTTCGGATTGGGCGAAGGCGGCGTGGAGCGCAATGAGGAACTCACTTTCCGGATGAATGGAGTTGATGTTCTGCTCCTCGAAGATCACGGCGATGCCGAGACTTCGCAGCTCACGGGTATAGCTGATGGTATCCAGCGTGTTTCTGGCGAAGCGGGAGACAGACTTGGCGAGGATCATATCGATCTTGCCCTGCCGGCATTGGCGGATCATGCGAAGGAACTGCTTGCGCCGGCAGGTGGCGGTTCCTGTGATGCCCTCGTCCGCGAAGATGTCCACCATCGTCCAATCAGGATTCTTCATGATCTTCTCGGTGTAGAAGGCTTTCTGGTTCTCATAGCTGGTCAGCTGCTCCTCATCGCCGGTGGATACGCGGCAGTAAGCGGCGACGCGCAGATTTCGTTTCTTTGCCTGTTCCTGCGGAGATTCCTTTTTCGCCGGAATGATAATGATTTTTCTTTCCGGACGAGGCTCTGCCATGAGCTGTCACGCTCCTTTCGTCAATCGCGGGGATGGCCTATGCTTCCAGGCATTGACCATTTTTCAGATGGACGCGCACATCGTCGCCCTGACATTCGACGCTTTCAACTCCCTGCCGCAGCAGTTCTGCGTCCAGCTCGGTCATCTTTGACCTCCGCCCGAGGATGCTGCGGAGGCGGTGGGCTTCGTATTCCTCCATCTGGACGCTTATAAGGGTCAAGACCGCAAGCTCCATCGCTTTCTGCCGTGCGACTTCTTCATCCACGGGCGGTGTATGCAGAAGCCTGTCCAGCTCCAGCCGGAGCCGCCGAATATCTTCTGTGCTGGGAACACCGAATGCCTCTATCTTGATGAGCTGCGGATCGCCTACCACCTGATTCAATATCTTGAGGACTTTTCGCGCAACGCTGTCGGGGACTGTGCCGCCGCACAGCCTGTAAAGTTCAGCCTGCGCGGGGGTTCGAGAGGGGATAGAGCGTTTCTGCTTTCGACGCTCCTGCACTGCCTGAAGCTGCTCCGCGGATATGAGTGCGGGGTAGACCTCCGTTCCGATATAGCGGCTGTCTTCCAAAATTCGAGCCACCATGTTTACATTCCAGCGTTTGCCTGCGTCGTAAGGAACATCCCTTTTATCAAGTTCCTTTGCAAGATGCCGGAAGGATGCACCGGTGAGGTACGTTGCATAGATGTACTGCACCGTTTCTGCTTCATTGGGGGAGGGGATGATATCCCCAAACTCCATGCGGTAGCCGAAGACCATTTTTCGCTTGGATGCCATGTCGTTATTTTCTCCTTTCAAAGTGTTCGGGAAGTTCCAGCCCGTTGATGAGCCGGAAGATTGCTGTGCTGTTATTCTGAATGGTGATTTTCTCAACCAACTCGCTGAACAGCGCCCCGTCAAAGGCCATCAGCAGATCCGGCCCTTCTTCCAGAATGTCCAGAAGTTCCTGCGTGCGCTGGATCGTCTGATCGTCCTCGGCGCGCAGAATGCGGGATTTCTTCAGCTTTGCCTCGCGGCGCTGTTCAGCCAGTTGGTTGCTGCGGGATATAAAAATGTCAGGATCGACGATGGCCTGCTGCTTGAGCTGGGCCAGCAATCGTTCCTGACTTGCAATATCTGCGATTCGATTGTTGAGTGAAATGATATCCTCACTCCAGAGAAGTCTTCCGGTCTTGGCAGTCTGGAGCGCTTGGATGAGTTGTGTGAGAACTTCCTCCCCGTACCGCTTGAGACGGAAGTATACACGGAGGAAGGCTTCTGTGATCTCCGATTCGGGCGTTTGCATGGTGAGACAGCTTTCGGCACTTTTTTCATGCGTCTGACATACCCAATAGGCGGTGCCGCGGCATACCTTTCGCTTGCAGATCGCTCCGCAGTGTCCGCACACGATCTTGCAGGAGAACGGGTGGGGAGTACTGGCTCGAGGCGGAATGAAAGCGCTTTTTCGGGATAAGAGCCGCTGGACCTTATCGAACACCTCCTGACTGACGATAGGCGGATGGGTTTCTTCAATAAGGTATTGATCCTCCTCGCCCTTGTTTTCTTTTTTTCGGTGGGGGAGAGTGACCGTGGCGTAGGTCTTCTGTACCAGCGAGTTCCCGATGTACTTTTCATTGCGCAGAATATACTGGATACTGCGAACCTGCCAGAAGGGGGTATTTTGCTTGGTAGGGATACCCCGCGCCGTGATCTCCTTTGCGATATCCTCCATGCTGATGCCGGAGAGGTAGCGGTCAAAGATCTGCCGGATGACAACGGCCTCGTCCTCGATGACTTCCAGTTGGTTATCGACCAGCCGGTAGCCGTAGGGGGCGCAGCGGGTGGAGAAGACGCCGCGCTGCATCCGCATCTGATAGCTGTGACGCATCCGCTCTGAGATGGCTTCACTCTCTTTTTGCGCCAGCGCCGAGAATACTGCGGTGAGGGCTTCGCCGGTGGCTTGTGCGGTATCGATGTTCTGTTCCTCGAAGTAGACGCTGACACCGAGAGACTTCAGTTCTCGCACGGCCTCCAGACTTTCTTTGATGTTGCGTGCGAAGCGAGAGGTGGATTTGACAAGAATACGGTCAATACGGCCGCTGCGGCTATCTTCCATCATCCGCAGGAAGTCATCTCGCTTTTCGACGGATGTGCCGGTGATGCCCTGATCGGCATAGATGTCTGCAAATATCCAGTTTGGATTGCTGTTGATGAGCTTTGCAAAGTAAGCGGTCTGGGCTGCATAGGAGTGGAGCTGATCGTTGGAGTCTGAGCTGACGCGGGCGTATGCCGCCACCCGGAGGGGGCGCGTGAGATCCTGCCCGGTGGCAGGGATGGTGATGATCCGCGGCTTCGGCTTCAGGGCGAGAGAGCCTGTGATTTTCTCGCTGTCGTTCATTGCGCTGACACCTCCTTTTTCAGCAACACACAATACCATGAAGCATCCGGAATAGCTATACCCAAAAGCGAGAAATCAGAGAGAAATAATGATGTCCGCGCCAAGCTGTACCATCAGACGCGCGGCAATCTTTTTTGCTTCGCTGCCACTGACAAGCCCGCGCTCCCGCAGACCGCGGAGCAGGGTGACGATGCCAAGATAATCTGCGTTGGGATTCATTTGAAGTCCTCCTTTTTGATTTTGGTAATGAAAACACCCGAGCCCGTTTGTCAAATGGGCTCGGGTGTTCTCACTACAGGTTTCTGTGTGCTATTTTAATCGATGCTCCATATTTCTTCTGACAAGTCATACAAGATAGCCTGTCTATCTTCAATCATCGAAGGCCCCCAACTGCTCCACGATCTAAGTTTTTGATTCATCCTGTTGATTGCAGTCTGCTGACCTACATCGTCAAGTTGAGCAATCGACCTCGTCAGATAATATGCTGACTGTTTGTACGCTTCCGATTTACTTGCAAAGGCATCGTCACCAATAGATGCGTTGATCGTTTTTTCAAGAAGCGTCAGATTTCCCAGTCGCTGCTTTGCTGCATTGTAGTCATCTTCAGAGATTCCATAAGCTGCCGAATACTTCTGCGGCATGATGTGCTCGATCTCAATGCCGCCTTCATAGAACTCCGCGACGTTCGATGCATCTCCGCCATTTTTCCTTCTCACATCGACATACTTTGTGATACGCGCAAGAATGAATTTGACCCTGTATTGCTGCATGGAGTCAAAGCCAATACGCATGAAATTAGAGCGGTTATTGACTTTCCATTGAGATATGGTCGGCTTGATTTTGTTATTGATGAAAGATGTGAGTTCTTCATCGGTATGGATCTCGCGTATTTGTTTACACCACTGCGCATATAGCCGTTCAAGCTCATTTGTCTTGATCTGATTGACCGTTGAATAATAGACCATCGACTCCAGCAGCGCCTTCAAATGTGTTAGTGCCTGTTCATCCATGTTGACTGCGGCCAGCAACAGCAAGAGGTGAAGTTTTGAAGCACTGCCGCCCAGCCGTACAATATTTTTCAAATGATTGTCTCCGGCTCCGTCACCGCCGGTCAAATAGAACATGTAACGCTCTGCGCCTGTCGTAAGCCCCTGGACAAAGCCAAACGGATCGTCTTCATAACCGCATTGGCCTTTCTGCGAATTCAGCCAGTTGTAGATACTGTCCTCACGGAGGATTCCATCTTTCGTTCCTACCGTAGTATCATAGGTCGCCATCAAGTAATAACGCAGGAAACGAAGCGGAAGCTCTTTCGCCTTTCCTTTTTGCAGAAGGTCGACCATTCTTTTCCATCTCACATTGAGCTCGCCAAATTGCTCTCTTTTGACCTGACGGAATATCATATTTTTCAAAAGATCCATCGGCGTTAAACCAATGCCGCGCTGATTGATCGTCTCAAATATCTTCAACGCGTCGCTCATATCATGGGTCTCTATCTGCACAAAGCGAACCCGTCTAAGAACATATCCCGTGAAAGGGGCGAGTTCATTGTCGAACGATGGAAATTGCTGTAGGATATACTTATAAATCGTATTTGCGGCCTTGAACAGCAGATTATCTTTTCCGGTAGCATCCTTATCTTCAATCGGAAACTTCACTTTAGAAATCGTCTGCAAACAAGAACTCGTATCCTCATACTGCAATTCAAGATGATATAGGCTGACTGGACGCCCAGAGTCGTCTACTGTAGTCCCGTGAATGCACTGTTCAAAAATTCCGGTGTCGATACCATTGCTCTGATAAAAGCTTTTCAATACACAGAGAAGAATAAAGAACGTTGTCATTCTCTGCTGGCCGTCAACCAGTTCGAAAGCCTTTCCGTTGGGATAGACAACGACGCTTCCCACAAAATAGTCTTTGCTGCGATTTGCCCGAAACGCCTCCGTAATATCAGCCAGAAGCTGCTCCACCTGTTCCTCTTTCCAGACATACTCTCGTTGATAATCCGGAACAGTATAGAACTTTTGAAATGCAGAATCGAGCGTCAGATTTGTAAACTGGATTTGGTTATTCTCGTCCATATATCAGGCCCTCACTCTATCTTTATGTATATAGCAAAGTATATCATAGAGGGATACTCTGGACAAGCACTTGCTTTTGAGTCTACTGATAAGCCTCCCGAGAATCTTCACAATTCTAACTCGACGCTGAAAACATCTTCGATCGGTATCTCTCTCCGGTCCGTCATTTGGATCATCCCAGCGACCGCGTCGATGCGCTTGACCTCGCCGGTGACGGTCTGGTAGCTCCCGCCATTTTTCCTCTCATCCGGCGCGAAGTAGGTGATGGACACTGTTGGCCTGCCGGGGAGCAGTTCTTGAAGATGCTGCAGCTCTGCGTCGACGCGCGCGATCTCGCTCTCATCAAGCTCGATGCGCCGATCCGTCAGCCGTCCCGTTTCCGCGATGGCAGCGTGGTGGCCGGTCAGGGCTGCAAAGGGGGAAAACTGCGCCGCGCGGTCGTGCAGCGACATGCGCGGATGGTTCTGCGAGGTCGGATGCGGGAGGTCAATGATATCGTCGTATTTGCCGCTCATGCCTTGTGCCCTCCGATCTGGCCGTTGCGCTCTCGGGCGGTCGCGCCGTCCAGGTAGCTCCCACCGTTCAAAATGGCGTTCTTGCCGAACTTCTTCTTGATGCCCAGCATCGCTTCCTGTATTTTGCGCTCGCGCTCCAATCTGATTTCCTCGTCCTTGTACTGCTGTTCCTGCGCCGCGATATCGTCAAACAGGTTGAACTGCACCGGCGTTTCCACTTCCTGCGGAACATCGTCCTCGCTTACGATCTTGTTTGCCGTGATGGTGATCCTGCGGACGGACAGCTTGGGGTTGACCTTTTCGTCGTAAATGCTGAGAACGGCATCCATGATGCTGCGCGCAGAGGACGTCTTGCGTGGTAAATTCGCTGTACCGTGTGCATGCTTGGGGATTTTCCTGCCGTAGCGGTCCGTCACAATCTCGCCGCGGAAATTGCCGCCAGCAGTATTTTCGATGTCGTAGCCGACTGTCAGCGTGAGTTGGTCGGTCACGAGGCGTTTTTCAAGCAGGTCCATTGCGACGGCCTCTGCCATTTCGCGCACGACGAGGCGCGCTTTATCGTAAGGATACGGACACTGCAAAACCTGCCCGGAGCTGATGCTGTTTGTCTCCGGCCGGTACGCTTTGATGTCTTCCATCCGGCATGGCTCCCAGCCCCAGGCGTGGTCGATGAGCAGCTCTGCGTTGATGCCGAACATCTGGTAGAGCAGCTCTTCGTTGTAGTATTCGCTCGGCTTGCCGATGGAGCATTTTGCAATGTCGCCCATGGTGTAGATGCCGATGGCCTCGAGTTTTTTGGCGTAACCGCGCCCGACGCGCCAAAAGTCCGCCAGCGGACGGTGTGCCCAGAGCTGCCTGCGGTAGCTCATTTCGTCAAGTGCCGCAATGCGGACGCCATTTTCATCCGCCGCGACGTGCTTTGCCATGATGTCCATGGCGACTTTGCAGAGGTAGAGATTTGTACCGACGCCTGCCGTAGCCGTGATGCCCGTGGTGTGCAGCACATCGAGGATCATGGTCTTTGCCAACTCGCGGGCGGTCATGTGATACGTCTCGAGGTAGCTGGTCACGTCCATCATCACTTCATCGATGGAGTAGACGTGGATGTCCTCGGGTGCGATGTATTTGAGATAGACATTGTAGATCTGCGTGCTGATCTGAATGTATTTCGCCATCTGCGGCGGCGCGACAAGATAGCCCACCGCGCGCGACGGGTCAGCTGCCAGCTCATTAGCGTCGCAGCTCTTTTCAAAAAGATTGCCGCCTGCTTTGCGCCTACGTTCGGCGTTGACTTCCTTGACGCGCTCGACCACTTCAAAGAGCCGTGCTCTGCCGGAAATACCGTATGCCTTCAGAGAAGGCGATACCGCGAGACAAATGGTTTTCTCCGTGCGGCTGAGGTCTGCCACCACAAGGTTTGTCGTCATCGGGTCAAGGCCACGCTCCATGCATTCGACGGACGCGTAATACGATTTTAAGTCAATTGCAATATATGTCCGCCGCATGGTGCACCTCCTCGCTCTTAGTGTCTACCAGTATAGCATAACGCTATAAATCGAACAACTGTTTGTATAAAACTTTTGCAAGGAATCTTGTGGAAACAGTCAGTTTCAAAAGTGCGTACGTCATGCTACAATGGAACGCGTTTGTGATTGGAGGAGGAAGAATGTTCTATACGACAGAGGAGGCCGCGATCGTGTGCGGCTTTTTGGATTTATACCTAAACCGCGACAGCGTTGATCGCGCCGTGCGGGAGCAGAATCGAAAATTCCAGCGCAGCGCCGCGAGGGGTGACCTTCGGTGCGAGGATTACCGGTGGGCGGAAAAGGCGCTTGACTTCCTCCAGCCCTGCTGGTGGCAGTCGCATGAGGATCATAGAGCGCTGCAAAACGCGCTGCTGAAAACACATTTGCTGGCTCAGAGATAAAACGATAGATTTTACCTTTGCTGAAAGTGTATCACACTTCTTTTGTGACCCAACTTAAGTTATAGCAAGAACTCCCAAGCTCACTTTACAAGCGAGTTTGGGAGTTCTCGTTATGTGTCTTTTAGTTATAATTCGCACCAGGGAAAAGCATTGCTGTGATGCCCTCGACATATGATCTTGTTCTGTCTGTAAATCGCATCATTCCTATATACTTTGTTCGATCTCCAAAGACATCTTTTCTTCCGAATATTGCCTGATAGATTTCCTCCAGTCTATCTGCAACTTTCACAAGGTTTACGCCCGATTCATCGCGTATCTCGATATCTTCACCATTATGGATGAGAGATTCTTCCCTGGCTAAGAACGGAGTACATTCAAGTATGCCTATTCCCATAAGGATTTTTTTCATTGGGGTGGAGTCGTTTCCTGTTACGAATCGGTGGTACATATCCAAATCATACATCTGAAGTCCTATGATGATTGGAATAATATAACTTGCCGTAAAGGCTCTATCAAGGTCAAAACTTGTGCTCCTACGCAGCCAATCAAATTGTGGTTCAGCAATTTTTATCAGCCGTGCATATCGCTCAGCTTGCCGAAGCGAAAAGTTAAACTGCCGTACAACCTCATGGCAAACAATGCCTGCGGTTTCATCCGAGCCAATCTCCAGTCGATCTCGAAGGAATCTTTCGTAGTCGGCATTTGGAATTGAAACACGAAGGTAAAAAAACTTGTCCAAATATTTTGTAGCATCAAATCCATTGCCATAATAATTCCGTATCGTCCATTGCAGTTGCGTAAGGCTTACTGAAAATACAAAGGTGATACGCTCATCGTCGAAATAATGCTTAATACGCTCCAAAAAGCGTATCGCATAGTCGGGTTTGCATCGGTCCAGCTCATCAATAAAAAACACTAACTGGTTTGCCTTTTCTGCGGTGAGCGTGTCGATAAACTCGTGTATCTTGCTTTTCAGTTCTTCTGTATCCCTGATCTCTGAAAGGCGATCCTTGATTTCCACCTTTCCAAGGCCTTTGACCAGGGAGGTTAAATTCTTCCCTGTAAACGCATCAAAAACGGCGGCAGCTGCTTCGAGTACATGAGATGGACTATCGCTTAAATCAGCTTTCTGCCCACTTTGACTGGCAGCATAAACCAGCGACAAAATCGGATCGTCATGGTTGTCATAGGTCCATGCATCATAATATACGGTAGCATAGGAGTTTGGTTTTTCGTCTGCTTTATACAATGTCTGAATTTCTCTGCGAGTTTCATCTTTCATATGAAACTGCGGATTGTGCGCATCCAAAATCAACTTGACCTGTTTCACAAAAAAGGTCTTACCGCTGCCCCAATCCCCATTCAGCGCAACGGAATAGCAATTATCCTCCATATGTGTCAACAGCCGGACAAATTGGAACACATATTCATTTCGTTGTATAGGATTTTCCCGCAGTAGTTTATACGCGTTTTCCTCCGTAGGGTTTAAACTGTAGTTTCTCACGGAATAACCTCCCCCTCGCAAAATAAAATCTATTTAAAAAAATTATAGCACATTAAGGGAGGAAAGAACAGAGGGTCGCTCTGCTGTCTGTTGGCAGCATCTTACATTGCCCTGAATGGCAGAGCGGCCCTCGCCGTTTCTGAAATTTGTCGTTGCTCAGTCCTATTCGACACTACTTCCCGGACTGTCGGGCGGTTGAACGAACCGGCGCCTGGCAGCGCCCATCGGGAATCTCTCCCCTCCGAGGATCTCTCCGAGCTGCCCCCATTGCTTGTGGCTGTGGCTGGACAGGATGTACCATTATAGACTGACGGGATCATTGCAAGACAGGCTGCCACGCCCGCTTTTGGCTGGGTGAGTTTCGCTTGGCACCTTAAAAGGCCGTTCATTGACATCGGAGGCTTGTCCGATGCAGGTGGTCTTCGCGCACCCGCCGCATCGCTGTTCCCCTTCGTCAGGGGACCGTCAGCTGACGTTATTCGTCACCGGATATAGCCGCTGTTGTGTCGGCATTTTTCAAAGGACAAAACCTGCCGCCTTGACCGGCAGGGAGAAGAGTATTTGATCCCTTCACTTAAGTACCCGCCACAGACGCATTTCTACAAAAACAATTTTCAATTTTTCAGAAGTTTTTTTAATTTCCTCAGAATACACCGCTCCTGATAGCTGACGCTCTGCTGCGTTACGCCAAGGTGTCGGGCGATTTCCGCCTGGCTGAAATCGCACCAGTACCGCAAATGAAGGAGAAGCCTCTCATCGTTTGGCAGTCGTTCTACCGCGCAGCGTAGATTTTCCAACTCGATTTCATGAAGCAAGGTCTCCTCCGGAGAAGGCTCCTGTTGAGCAAATTGGTGCTCCTCTAAGAGGTGTTCGTAGGAAAGCTCTCTCTGCGGCCAGATCACGGTTTCCATTGTCCTTTTGTTCGTTCGAGTGCGATTTACCTTCAAATCGTACTCCAGATACTCCTGCTTTCGGTCGCATTGTTTCAGGAACTTCAAAATGTCCGGGCGCTCCTTCAGACAGGGGTATATTTTCAAATAGTCGGGATGATAGGCATCTCGCTTTTTCATATTTAAGTCCTCCGTGTTCTGAAAATTTTGAAATGGACAAAATTTCAGAAACGGTGGATCTCGGCAGCGGCAGTCAGGACGTGATCGCCGTTGGATAAGAAAAGTGCAAGCGTACAGCCGCAGCTGAACGCTTGCACTTTTATCAATATGATTGCAGAAGAATCTTGGCTCCACAAAGCAGAAGCCTGCTTCTAATTTATGACCGTATTCCTGTGTGGTATCCGGCGTGTTCTTCCAGCCCGAGGACTCATATGGAAGTTCAAACGCCGGAATCTTTTATTACAGGACCTCCCGCAGATTCTCCCTGTTCATAAAATACCTCGCTATTTCTGCAAGTAATTAGAACCGTGCTTCTAATGCCTTGAAGCCAAACAGCGTTCATTAGAAGCGAAGTTCAAATTAGAATGAAAGCAATAGGAAAGGGTGAAGGTATGCACGATATTTGCAATCTTTTTGGAGCTGCCCTGAGCAGGGCGCGGCGCGAACTGGGCCTGACACAAATCGAATTGGCCGAAAAGCTCGGGACGACGGACCGCAGCATTTCCGACTTAGAGCGCGGAAAGACTAATCCAAAGCTGGATACAGTCGCACATTTTTCACGCTCTTTAGGAATCAGCATCGATGCTCTGGTTGGGATCGTGCCGAAAGGCGATGTCCCATCCTGCGTCAGGACGTTCTTTGCCGGAATGAGCGCCGAGGAAGCGGCTAAATACATACGGCTCTGTAAGGACGCCGACGAGCTCACAAAGAAATAATAGCGGCATAAATTAGGCGGCGGTAAGCAATCGTGCTTATCGCCGCCTTTGATACTACAGAGACGGCGAATGGTCGTTACTTGTGGTATCTGCATTGAAAGATATCCCATAATGGCCTGCCATAATTGGGACTGCAGCAATCTTAGTAGGTGCAGTCATTTCTTGCTATTTTCCAAGGATAACCAATATCAGAAAATTTCCCATAAAGGAAATTAAAAAATCTTTCAATATACATTCCTTTATAGGTTTTACTTGCTTACTATTATAGATGCGGTTACAGAAACGACTAATCCACATAGCGCATCCCGCGCTCAAAACAGCGCACCACCACATAATTGAGAATGGCAGAGCGTATCTATTTGCGAAGTAAACTATTACTGCATCAATGAAAGCAAATAGTACCATTCCTATGAGGGACTTTTCTGCATTGGCGTTCATAACCATTTCTCCTTGCAACAAGACGTACAGATTAGTTATAGAGGATGGTCTCTAGTAAATATCCTTTTTGGAGTTTTCAGTATCCACCTGTTCTTTTGTAAGTTGTTCGTCCCAACGCCTAATGTAAAACAGCATACCACCAATCAGGTTTTCATCATTACCCACGAGCGCTTTGCGAATGGTGGGGTTATAAATCAGATACTCCTTTCCCAATTCATCCTGCATGAGCGCATACCGGCTCTTCCAACTGTCAGGTAAGATCAGGGTGAGTCCAAGTTCTTCAATTGTTAGTGTCTCCTGCTCTATAGGAACCTCGACCACAGTCTCTCTGGCAAAGGCAAACGCGCCCACGCAAAAGCTGCACACCATGAGCGCAATACACGCGGCAACCGCGGTCCAGCTTCTCAGCCGCTTTTTCCGGTGCTGCTGCGCGTAGTTCGGTATCTGCTGCGCCTGCTGAACGAGACAGTTATCGGAATTCTCGATGCAGTCTGATAGCTTCTTCGGATTCATATTTCAATGCCCTCGCTTTCCAAAGTTTTGCCTTGTGTTGAATAACATAGACTTGATCTTAATCGGATGTATACTATCATTTTGCCTGAAACGACTGGATAAGCCAACTATTGTTGCTTTTCTGCAATGTCAAAACGGCTGTTCCTCCACTATAGGATGATGCTCCCCATAACGTAACAATGTCACCGCTTTTTTCGCCATAGTTTAGGTTAAATACTCCGGGGCCGAAGTCACTTGTAGTAGTGTAGAAACTGTCCGTTTCGGGAACATAGCACAGTTCAGCCTTCCAGTCTGAGTGCATATCTTCCACAGTGATACCGGCGTACTGCATCAAAATCTTGTTAATGTAGCTTCGTGGTAGGCGGTGACAGGGAACGGGCATTTCTTCGAGCGTCAACAGGTGACTACTGGTATTGCGCCAATCCAGCTTTTTCTGCACGAGCTGGAATTCAGCCTCATCCTCTGGTCCAAGCTCTTCCTGACTTGGACAGTAGGTGATGAAAGCATTTGCGTTCAAGTTGCGCGGATCGTCATATAGAGAGGTAAAGAAGCAGCTGATGGGCGTGGACGAAACCACATATCCGCCCCATTCTTCAACGTAAGTGCTTACCTGACTGGATGTGAAAGCTTCAAACTCGTCCAATTCGTCAGCGGCGAGCGGAGTTCCAATACTGCGGTTAAGAGTGGCGGCTTGGGCTTCGTTATACCAATTTCCAAAAGTGTCACAGAGCATCCGACTGAGTTGCTGTGTCGAATCGGTTTGCGATAAAGTGCTATCTGCCAGCCTAAACCAGTTATCTCCAGCATTAGTAGTTACGCGGAGAGGGCGAACACCTTCAAATCCGTTTCGGTAGGCAGTAAGCGATACGCCATCGCCATTGAACGAGTAGTGGCAGTCGCCGTTGGAACTCCAGTGTTCTGGCGGCTGACAAATCTCCCACATATCATAATTCTGTAATTCAGTTATGTATTTTTCTGCGCGGATAGCAGCGCTTGCTGGGTATGTTCCCTTATTTTCACCATTGCAGTAGGTCAGTGTTGCATTCGATGCATCCAGCGTTGATAAGATATCCTTGAGGTCGGTGATGTCCAGCGCTGTTGGTGTTGTGTTTGACTGCTCCGAATATGATGGTTCTCTTCCACTGCATCCGGCTATCGCAAGCAACAAGATGAGAGCAAGTGAAGAATGCATAAATCTCTGTACCGTTCGGTTCATAATCTTTCCTCCATGTCATAGTAAGTTTAGTGGGTGAAAATGATTTATTGGAGCCAGTATCCTTGCGTGGTCAGCGCACTGAGGTACTCGAACGCACTTACTCTTCGAAGCGATGTCAAAGATAGTCATTTTTGCTTAGAGATTATAATTGCAGTACATATTGCTACTGTAATACAAACCACAAAGGTGCAAAACTGGATTTCTCTAACAATTAAATCATCCCCTATAAAAGGGTAAAAACTGAGAAATGCCCCGCATACTAAGGCTACAATTGTACCGATACCTATAGATAAAATGATTTTTTTGCTTTGCTTCTTCATATTCTCTCCTTCTAAAAAGGCTTACTGGAATCGGTAGCCCTGCGTGGTCAGCGCACTAAGATAGGCCAGGTATATTTCGCGCTGATCAAAATAGATAAGCTCACTATTATCCACCTCGTGAAATGAGACGATTTTCTCCGCCTCATCTATCCACACCAAATACTCCTTCATAGAATGTTCTCATCTGAGTCAATCCAGGTAACTATGTTATCTTTTAACGATAGGTCTTGTGAGAATAATAGGTAACCGTTAAAACTGTTTACCCTCGATTTCCCAGTAATTCCTTAGCTTTTGGCTTGTATCAAATAGTATGGATTTGACCTTGTTCTAACCGTAGCCGATACATCGGCAGATTGCTTCAATGAAGTCGAAATACCCGTGCGTCGCAAAAGGCGTTTTGCTTTTCGCTTCCTGCTATCATAAAAAGGCATCGATAATCTGATCAAGTCAAATTAAGTACAGCGCCGTTCGCAAGATTAATAACACCGTCCGCATGATCCAATACATATTTGCTTTTCCGGTGCGTTATTAAAATAGCAGTCCCCGGCCAGGACATCACCAAACGCTCAATGTCATCGGCAAGTATGCTGTCAAGACTTGCAGTAGGCTCATCGGCAATCAGTATATAGGGTTTTCTTAACAGAGCACGAGCGATACCGATGCGTTGAGCCTGGCCTCCTGAAAGATTGCTTTCTTTAAGCCCACTGTTTAGCCCTTGTGGGAGTTTTGCAAGAAAATCCGAAAGTCCAGACCGCTGCGCAGCAGATAGGACTTCTTCCTGGGTCCATTGCTTTGAAAATAGAGTAATGTTTTCATATACGGTACCATTAAAGATAAACGGATTCT
>OJKY01000698.1_pt1 | contig 24504 bp, 20 predicted proteins | sample 1596571 | NCBI WGS metagenome assembly OJKY01 (sample SAMEA4350170, study PRJEB24818) | metagenome | biome: human; feature: gut; material: faeces | place: Denmark | collected 2013-09 | reverse complement strand
CTGAATAGGGGTGGGGGTGCCTTAGTAATCCACCTTCATGCGGTCCAGCACGGCGGCATTGGCACGGCCTGCCCGGACGGAAGCAAAGTCCGCGGCGGCAGAGTCGATGCTCTTATTCATTTTTTCCTCGTAGATCTTGTAATCGTCTTTCAACATAGCTTGGTTCCTTCCTTTCGCGCCTTTATTCTTTTACGATCGTGCCCACGTTTTCGCCGCAGAGAGCCCGGATGATATTCTCCGGATCCTTCAGGGCAAAGAGCAGCACGGGAATGTGGTTATCCATAGAAAGAGAGGTTGCGGTGGTGTCCATCACCATCAGATGCTGGGCCAGCACTTCATCATAGGAAATGCTGTCATACTTGACGGCGGTGGGGTCCTTCACTGGGTCGGCGCTGTACACGCCGTCCACGTTCTTGGCCAGCAGAATCACGTCCGCGTCGATCTCAGCCGCCCGCAGTACTGCCGCCGTATCCGTGGAGAAATAGGGGTTGCCGGTACCGGCGCCGAAGATGACCACGCGTCCCTTTTCCAGATGCCGGATTGCCCGGGAACGGATGTACGGCTCCGCGATGGCCCGCATCTCAAGGGCGGTCTGCACCCGGACGGGGATGCCCTTCTGCTCGCAGACGTCCGCCACTGCCAGGCAGTTCATGACCGTAGCCAGCATACCGATGTGGTCGGCGCGGGTCCGCTCCATTTTGCCGCCGCCGCTGTTCTTGGCGCCCCGCCAGAAGTTGCCGCCGCCGACGACCAGACCCACCTGAACGCCCATGTCCAGACACTTCTTGATGACGTCGCACACCTGACCAATGACCTCAAAATCCAGACCGGAATGCTTGTCTCCCGCAAGGGCCTCGCCGCTGATCTTCAATAGGACACGATGATATACCGGTTTTTCCATAATGACCTCCTGTGGCATATGTTATTAGTGTCTATTTTACCTTATTTTCCGTCGTTTGGAAAGGGGGTATCCGAAGATTTTCACAGGAAAATTCCATGACCGGTTTTTGTTGGAATTCCGGTCTTTTTTCCGCCCGCAACCGATAGTTGACAGCCGGGTGGTAGCCAATAGCGGCCCCGTATGGTATACTGAAGTCGAAATTTCACCGATACCCCCTATGGAAGGAGGACGCGATATGACACTTGGACAGCGCATCAGCCTGTATCGAAAAAAACTGAATATTTCTCAGGAGGAGCTAGGTGCCCGATTGGGCGTCAGCCGGCAGGCCGTCAGCAAATGGGAGACCGACCTCTCTGCCCCGGATCTGAACAACCTGATTGGGTTGGCCCGGGAACTGGGCGTCTCCGTGGCGGAGCTGACGGAAACGCCGGAGGAACCGGCGCCGCCGAAAAACACCAGCAAAAAGTGGTGGTTCCTCCTGAGCGTATGCGTTCTGCTGCCGGTTCTGATTGCCGGTTACCTTCTCTACCGGATCAACCAGCCGCCTGCGGGGCAGGTAAGCGATTATGCTGAGCCCGCGTCGGACTTTTACCTGCAATGGCAGGTTCCCCGGACGGACGGCCGGGAATGGTATGAGTTCCTGACTTTGGGAAATCAGGATGTGCCCTTCCCCTTCCACACCTCCCTCCATCTGACGGCTCCGGAGAAGATCGTCACGGAGGGCACGGACCTCCATTTGGCCGCCGTCCACCACGCGGTCTGCGGCGGGCTGTATGTGGACTACATCCACCTTCAGGCCGACCCGGAGCAGGGGCAGGCCGCCGGGGATACCATCTGCCGCATTTCCACCATGGCCCCCGGCTTCTGGACGCCCCGTGGCATCAGCGTCGGTAACGAAAAGTCCTTTGTGGTGGACGCCTATCACTCTGGCAGGGAGGATCAGGCGGAAGGAACGCTGCTGTACGGTCTCAAGGAGGCGGATGGGTATTCGCTGGTTCCCCATGACTATCTGTATATCTGGAGCGCCTTTGAGGAGGGCCGCGGCTATCAGACGATCTATTTCTTCATAAAGGATGGCCTGGTGGCGGGCATCTCCATGGAGCTGATGCAGGATATGGGAGACTTCTACGCTGCCGCCAACAATACCTCCACCTTCCCTGTGGATGAAAACGGCGACCCGGACTTCTCCCACCGGCAGGACCTTCCGCAGGAGCCGATAGATGCCACCCGGCAGGTCTATATTGCATGGAACCAGCTTGTAACCAATGAAAACCTCTCCGCCGAGGAACGGTATGCCTACCGCCGGGATGTTTTCACCAACCTGCCGGATATGGATTGGCAGGAATTCGGAGCGTTGGGCGGTATCGACAGCAGTGGCACCATATTTGCCTTGCTGGATTGGCTCTCCCAACAGGAACACTACTCCAGTGGTGATATTTATTTCATTCAGCGCGGTTATGCTGCGCACGGCATCGACGGCGCTTACGCGGAGGATTACTGCTATCTCCTCTCTCGGGCTCTCTTTTCTGATCCGGTGGCTTATGCCAAGGCGCTGGCCCGCAGCACTGCCGATGATGAGGCGGTGCAGACTCTGATTATGGGAGGCACCGCCTACGGTGCAGACTACTACCCCGCCGACTGCGAGACAGCAGTCTCCGCTCTGGACGCCGCCATCAGTGCCAACACCCTGACGGCAGAAGAAACCGGTTGGGCCAAGCTGCTGCGGTACTACCTGGCAAATCCCAATGATAGCTATTACGCCGACTATCCCAAAACGCCGGCAGAGCTGGAAAACTGACCATGCTTGCCGCTCCCCGCTCAAAAGACCGATCCAACACGGGCAAAACTACGAAACCGTCCCCATGTTTGGCTCTGCCAAACACGGAGGCGGTTTCTCTGACGGATCTTGATTTCTGCCGTCATCGTGATCGAAGCAAAAAGGACAGCCGCAATGCGGCTGTCCTTTTTCAGACGATATTCGGTGTTGGGCTTAGCCCTTGACCATCTTGGCGATCTCCTCAGCGAAGTTCTCCTGCTTCTTCTCGATGCCTTCGCCCTTCTCAAAGCGGATGGCGTCCACGAAGGTGATCTTGCCGCCCAACTTCTTGGCAGCGTCAGCGATATACTGCTCCACGGAGCCGGTGAACACATCGCCGCGGACAAACTCCTGCTGCAGCAGGCAGTTCTCGGAGTAGAACTTGTTCATCTTGCCCATGACGATCTTCTCGCGGACCTGCTCGGGCTTGTTGGCCATCTTGGGATCATTCTCCATCTGGACCATCATGATCTTCTTTTCCTCGTCCAGCACGTCCTGAGAAACCTGAGACTTGTCCCAGAAACGGGGATTCAGAGCGGCGATCTGCATGGCAACGTCCTTGCCCACGGCGGTGGCGTCAATATCGCCCTCCACCTTCAGGTTTACCAGCACGCCGATCTTGCCGCCGGCATGGATATAGGGAACGGAAACGCCCTCAGTGAAGATGGCGAAGCGGCGGACCTTGATGTTCTCGCCGATGACGAGGACCATCTCCTGCTGCTGCTGCTCAACAGTCAGGTCGGTGCCGTTGTACTTGCAGGCCATCAGGGCCTCCAGGTCGGCGGGCTTGTTGGCGGCCACGGTAGCGGCAACACCCTTGACAAAGTCCACGAACTTCTCATTCTTGCCCACGAAGTCGGTCTCGGCGTTGACCTCAACGACCACGCCCACGCCGTCGATGACAGCGGCATAGGCCATGCCCTCGGCAGCCACGCGGCCGGCCTTCTTGGCGGAGGCGGCCAGGCCCTTTTCACGCAGGAATTCAACGGCCTTGTCCATGTCGCCGTCGGAAGCGGTCAAAGCCTTCTTGCAGTCCATCATGCCCACGCCGGTCATTTCGCGCAGGGTCTTTACATCAGCAGCGGTAAAAGCCATAATCTTTTTCCTCCAATTTATATAGTATCGGAGCTTGCGCTCCCGCAGAGTCTTGGTTTATTCGGCAGCGGGGGCCTCAGCGGCCTCGTCCATCTGCTCGCCCTGCTTGCCCTCCAGCATGGCGTTGGCCATGACGGAAGCGATCAGCTTGATGGCGCGGATGGCGTCATCGTTGCCGGGGATCACATAGTCGATCTCGTCGGGATCGCAGTTGGTATCGGCGATAGCCACCACGGGGATGCCCAGCTTGTGAGCCTCAGCGATGGCGTTGCGCTCCTTGCGGGTATCCACGATGAACAGAGCGCCGGGCAGCTTCTTCATGTCCTTCACGCCGCCGAGATACTTCTCCAGCTTCTCGATCTCGCCCAGATGCTTCATGACTTCCTTCTTGGGCAGCATATCGAAGGTGCCGTCAGTCTGCATGGCCTTCAGCTGGTTCAGACGGTCCACGCGGGTGCGCATGGTCTTGAAGTTGGTCATCATGCCGCCCAGCCAACGAGCGTTGACATAGTACTGACCGCAGCGGGTGGCCTCTTCCTTGATGGCCTCCTGAGCCTGCTTCTTGGTGCCGACGAACAGCAGGGACTGGCCGTTCTCAGACAGCTGACGGACGAAAGCATAAGCCTCCTCCAGCTTCTTCACAGTCTTCTGCAGGTCAACGATATAGATACCGTTGCGCTCGGTGTAGATATAGGGAGCCATCTTGGGGTTCCAGCGACGGGTCTGGTGACCGAAATGGACGCCTGCCTCCAGCAGGGACTTCATGGATACGACACTTGCCATTGTTTGATTTCCTCCAAAAATTTAGTTTGTACCTCTGGCTGTTTCCTCCCCTCTGCTAACCCGTTTTTTACAAATGGGCACAAACAAAGAGTCCGCAGCCATGCGGAATGCTGAATTATCATAGCACAACGTGAAACGGATTGCAAGAATTATTTCCAAAAAATACGTGAAATTTTCGGCGTTTCTCCGAAAATTCCACGTTGAGCTGTTTTTTATCAGAATTTTTTCCGCCGGCGGCGTTCCAGCGCCGGGTCCTGGTGCTGGGCGGGCTTGTCGATGAGGATGATGTCATCCCCGATCCGCTGGATGCTGTCCCACGGGACGTAGTACTCCTCTCCCCTGCCGAACAGCCCGAAAAAACGGGCGGGACCGTAGACGATCAGGGCTGCCGTCTGGCCGTCCGGCATCCGGAGGTCCACGTCCCCCACAAAGCCCAGCCGCCCGCCGTCCGTAATGTTGATGACCTCTTTCCGCCGCAGTTCCCGTATCCGCATCTACGCCGCCCCCTTTCAAAAAATGGTATGCCGATCCGGGACTGTCCTATGCCGCCGGAATCGGCAAAAACCTCCCGTATAGGAAAAACGCGGCAGGGGCATACTGACTCCGTCGAGCTTAACGGCAGGAGGCGGATATATGCAGGGGAAAGTGGAGATCGCGGGGGTCAACACGGCAAAGCTGAAGGTCCTGAAAAGCAGTGAGACCATGGAGCTGCTCCGCCGCAGCAAGGCCGGGGACCGGCAGGCCCGTGAAGAGCTGATCGAGGGGAATCTGCGGCTGGTGCTGTCGGTGATCCAGCGGTTCGCGGGGCGAGGTGAAAGCGTGGACGATCTGTTTCAGGTTGGCTGCGTAGGGCTCATCAAGGCCATTGACAATTTCGATATTTCCCAGCCGGTAAAGTTTTCTACCTACGGTGTGCCCATGATCGTAGGCGAGATTCGCCGCTACCTCCGGGACAACAGCGCCATCCGGGTCTCCCGCTCCATGCGGGACACCGCCTACCGGGTCTTGCAGGCCCGGGAACACCTCATGGCGGAAAACCAGAAAGAGCCGACGGTAGAGGAGATCGCCAAGGTGCTGGATATTCCCCGGGAGGAGGTTGTCTTTGCCATGGACGCCATCGTGGACCCGGTCTCTCTGTACGAGCCGATCTATGACAGTGGCGGGGATGCCATCTGCGTCATGGATCAGGTCAGCGACACGAAAAACACAGATGAGCGCTGGACAGAGCGCATTGCCTTGAAGGATGCCATGAAGCTGCTGGACCCACGGGAGCGGCGCATCCTGTCCCTGCGGTTCTACGAGGGCAAGACCCAGATGGAGGTCTCCGCCGAGGTGGGCATCTCTCAGGCGCAGGTGAGCCGGTTGGAAAAAGGGGCTATCAACACCATCCGCAAGCACTTATAGGAGAAAAACCGCCGGAGCGCTGCTCCGGCGGTCAATTCTGTATTCCACCGCGCGGTTGCAAGCGAAGCGGAACGGTTTTTGAGCATTTTGTTCTGTTTTCGTTTGACCTTTTCCGTCAAAGCGTGTAAAATGGGGCAAAATCATGTTGAGGAGTTCCTGCAAATGGATATGCAAAAAATTCTGGAATACCGCAACGCCCGCAACCGCTTCTGCCAGCGTATCGGCATCACGGTGACGGAGCTGTCCCCCGGCTATGCCAAGGTAGTCAAGACCGTAACGGAGGACGATCTGAACCCCGTGGACGTAGCCCATGGCGGCCTGTTCTTCTCCATGGCGGACAACGCCGCCGGCTCCGCCATGGCCGCTTACGGCGAACAGGCGGTGACGCTGAACGCCCAGTACAATTTCATGCGTGCAGCCAAGGCAGGCGATGTTCTGACAGCCGAGGCCCGAGAGGCCAAGCACGGCGGCACCGTCTGCGTATTCGACATCCGGATCACGGATCAGGACGGAAATCTGGATGGCACCGGTACCTTTACCTTCTACAACCTAAAAAAGCCCCTGAAGATTGACTGAGCAAAAAAGGTCTGCCCCGAAATCGGGACAGACCTTTTATTTGGCTTACTTTTTGAAGCTATCCTTCAGGCTGACGCTGCGGTTGAACACCGGATGGCCCGCCTTGGTATCCTTGTTATCCAGGCAGAAGTAGCCCAGACGCATGAACTGGTAGCCGGGAGCCGTCTTTCCGCCCTCGTGGCTTTCGGCGTAGCGGTCTGCGGCGGCGGCCAGACCGGCCTCCACTTTGCAGTCCGTCAGGACCTCCAGAGAGCCGGGATTCAGGCACTCGATGAAGTCCTTGTCGGCGGCGTCGGGATTGGCGTCGGTGAACAGGTTGTCATAGAGCCGCACCTCGGCGTTCACGGCGGTGGCGGCATCCACCCAATGGATGGTCGCGCCCTTCACCTTCCGGCCATCGGCGGGGTCACCGCCCCGGCTGTCGGGGTCATACTCGGCAGCGATCTCGGTCACATTACCGTTTTCATCCGTCTCATAGCCGACGCACTTGATGAGATACGCGCCCTTCAGGCGGCACTCGGGCCCGCCGGGGAACAGGCGCTTATACTTGGGGATCGGCTCCGCCATGAAGTCATCAGCCTCGATCCACAGGCTGCCGGAGAAGGGCACTTCCCGGGTCCCGGCAGAGGGGTCCAGAGGATTGTTCTCCACGGTGACGGTCTCCGTCTTTCCGGCGGGATAGTTGGTGATGGTCAGCTTGATGGGCCGCAGAACGGCCATCACCCGCTGGGCGGTCTCGTTCAGGTCTTCCCGGAGGCAGTGCTCCAGGAAGCCGTATTCCACCACATTGGCGGACTTGGCCACGCCGATGCGGTCACAGAAATTACGGATGGACCGGGCGGTGTAGCCCCGGCGGCGCAGGCCGCAGAGGGTGGGCATCCGGGGATCGTCCCAACCGGAGACCCGGCCTTCCTCCACCAGTTTGCGGAGCTTGCGCTTGCTCATGACCGTGTGGTCGATGCCAAGACGGGCGAACTCGATCTGACGGGGATGGGCAGGCAGGTCGCAATGCTCGATGACCCAGTTGTACAGGGGACGGTGGGCCTCAAATTCCAGAGAGCACAGGCTGTGGGTAATGCCCTCCAGCGCGTCCTGAATGGGATGGGCGAAGTCATACATGGGATAGATGCACCACTTGTCCCCCTGACGGTGATGGTGCATGTGGTTGATCCGGTAGATAACGGGGTCCCGCATATTGAAGTTGCCGCTGGCCAGATCGATCTTGGCCCGCAGGGTCATGGAACCGTTGGGGAACTCCCCTGCCCGCATCCGGGCGAACAGATCCAGACTCTCCTCCACGGGACGGTCCCGGTAGGGAGACGTGGCAGGAACGCCGATGTCGCCCCGGTGGGCCCGGAACTCCTCGGGAGACAGTTCGCACACATAGGCAAGGCCCTTTTTGATAAGACCAACTGCCTGACGGTAATCCTCTTCAAAATAGTCGGAGCCGTAAAAGAAGCGGTCGCCCCAGTCGAAGCCAAGCCAGTGGATGTCCTCCTTGATGGCCTCCACGAACTCCTCATCCTCTTTGGTGGGGTTGGTGTCGTCCATCCGCAGATTGCACAGGCCGCCAAACTTCTCAGCGGTGCCGAAGTCGATGGTCAGGGCCTTGCAGTGGCCGATATGCAGATAGCCGTTGGGCTCCGGCGGAAACCGGGTATGGACGGTCATGCCTTCAAACTGTCCGCCCTGGGCAATATCCTCCTCAATAAACGTGTGGATGAAATTGCGGCTTTCGGGGGCCTCCGCCGCCGTGGTCTTGATCTCGTCAGCCATTGCTGTCAGTCCTTCCTGAAAAAATCTATCATAAATTGGCATTATACAGAAGCTATGGAGAAAATGCAAGGAAAATCCGGCGTTTTCAGCCGAAACGTCGAAAAGTCAAGGAACGGTTGTCAGTTTGCTTCCTCCCGCGGCCCCGGCAAAAACTCCTCCCCTGCCGCCGTCATGGCCAGACTCCCGGCGGAAAGCTCCGTCAGCCGGAGCTGGAACGTTTCCGCAGTCCCGGCGGGAAATGCCGTCCGGAGGGTGATGTCCGCGCCGTATTCCGCGTCCCGGACCACGCCGCCGGCCGCAGCCACCTCCAGCTTCATCCGCTCCAGCAGCGGATAAGTGCAGGGCACGTCCCACAGCGTCCAAAGCCCCATCCGGGCGATCCCGGCGGCGGTCAGCGCATCAGCGGCTCCCTTGGTGTAGGCTCTGGTCAGCCCCCCGGCTCCCAGCAGTACGCCGCCGAAGTACCGGGTCACAACGCAGCACACATTCCAGACCTCCTGCCGCTGGAACACGTTCAGCATAGGCTGGCCCGCCGTGCCCTGCGGCTCGCCGTCATCGGAATAGCGGACCACGCCGCCCTCTTGCAGGAGGTAGCACCAGCAGTTGTGCCGGGCGTCATAGTATTTCTTTTTCATTTCCTCGATGCGGGCCCGGGCCTCCGCCTCCGTCCCCACCTTGTAGAGGTGGGTGATGAAGCGGGAGCGCTTTTCCGTAAACTCGCTCTCGGCGTCCTGATAGGGGACGATGTACTCCGTCATGCAAACTCCTTTTCACCGGAAAAAGCCAGCCATTCTTCCTTTTTCAAGGCGTAAAACACCGTTTTGTTGGTCATTCCGATGACATTCGTTGTCTCTTTCGTGAACTGATAGCGGAAGCCGCATTTCTCAATGACCCGACGGGACCGGCTGTTCCAGTCATAATGCGAGCACCAGACAGCTTCCAGCCCCAGCATCTCAAAGCCGAAGCGCAGCAGTTCTGTTGCAGCCTCCGTCATAACGCCATGGCCCCAATACGGCCGTCCCAGCCAATAGCCCATCTCCCGCTGCTCTGTGGCAGAAAGCTCCGGAAAAATCTCCGATGACGGCTGAAAGCCCACCGCTCCCAGCAGTGAGCCGCTCTCTCTGCTGAGAATCGCGCAGACCTCCGGCGCGCTGAACACATCCCGGATGATCTCCCGGCTTTCCTCCACGCTTCCATGGGGTTCCCAGCCGCACATGGGGCCGATCTCCGGGTCCGACGCCAGAGCGTACAATGCCTCGGCATCCTCCTCCCGCCAGGGGGCGAGGAGCAGCCGCCGCGTTTTCAGCGTGATCATTCCCAGTCCTCTTTCGGCGGCGTCCAGTCCGGGGTATAGTCTCCGATCTGGCCCAGCACCTTGGGCGGGCACACCGCCACAATGTCAATGGTCTCGCTATATTCCACGGATTCCACCTTGGCCTCCCGGTACAGCATATCCAGCAGGCCGCCCTTGTCATACGGCAGGTGGATGGTCACCCGGCGGGTGCCCTTGTCCAGCCGCTGGTCGATCATTTCCAGCAGACGATCCACGCCCTCGCCGGTCCGGGCGGAGATGGAGCAGATGTCGGCGCCATGGGGCCGCAGGTCACCGGCCTCCACACGGTCGCACTTATTGAATACGTCGATGCGGGGGATCTCATTGGCTCCCAGTTCCACGATCAGCTTCTCCACGACCTCCGCCTGATGCTGCCATTCCGGGTTGGCTACATCGATGACATGGAGCAGCAGGTCGGCGTACTCCAATTCCTCCAGTGTGGCCTTGAACGCCTCCACCAGCTGATGGGGCAGCTTGCGGATGAAGCCAACGGTATCGGACACCACCACGTCCATCGTATCGCTGACCGTCAGCAGGCGGCTGGTGGTGTCCAGCGTGTCGAACAGCCGGTTATTGGCCGGGATCGCGGCACCGGTGAGCTGATTCAGCAAGGTGGATTTGCCCGCGTTGGTATAGCCAACGATGGCCACCACCGGGATCTCGTTCTTCTGCCGCTGCTGGCGCTGGGTGGCCCGGACACGGCGTACCTCTTCCAGATCTGCCCGGATCTTGTCGATCTTCTTGTTGATAAGACGGCGGTCCGTTTCCAGCTGCGTCTCGCCGGGGCCCTTGGAGCCGATAGGCCCCTTGCCGCTGGTGCCGCCCTGACGCTCCAGATGGCTCCACATACCGATCAGCCGGGGCAGCAGATAGCGGTACTGGGCCAGCTCCACCTGCAAGCGGCCCTCCTTGGTTTTTGCCCGCTGAGCGAAAATATCCAGGATCAGGCCGCAGCGGTCCAACACCTGAACGCCCAGCAGCTCCGTCAGCACCCGCTGCTGGGAGGGGGAAAGGTCATTGTCGAAAATGACCATGGTAGCACCTACATTTTCAACGTAAAGCTGCACCTCCGCCACCTTGCCCTCCCCGATGAAGGTGCGAGGATCCGGCGCGGGCCGATTCTGGAGAACGATGCCGGCAGTCTCGCCACCGGCGGTCTCCACCAGAGCGGACAGCTCGTCCATACTTTCCTCGGTGGCACTGTCCTCCCGCAAAACCGGGGAGTTCAGGCCAACCAATACAACTTTATCTCGAATTTCTTCCTTTTTCGGTAACAAATGTGTCTCTCCTTGCGTTTGGGAGGCCCCGTGTCAAATGGGTTTCCCATTTCATTGATGTGTCCAGTATATCCGAATTTTGAAAAAATGCAATAAAAAAGCAGTGGTCTGCGGATGCAGACCACTGCTGGATGTGACGAAGTGTACAGGCTTACTTGTTCAGGCCGAACTTCTTGTTGAACTTGGCCACGCGTCCGCCGGTATCGACCAGCTTCTGCTTGCCAGTGAAGAAGGGGTGACACTTCGAGCAGACTTCCACCTTGATATCACTCTTGGTAGAACCTGTCTCAATCACATTACCGCAGGCGCAAGTAATCGTAGTCTGCTGATAATTGGGATGGATTCCTTCCTTCATTGCTCTCGTTCACCTCTTTCTGGTACAAAACTACCTCTATGGAGCTTTCACCCCACAAAAGCTAAATAAGCATATCACATCGGAACACAGATTGCAAGCATTTTTCCGGTTTTTGCGAAAAAGCTTGAAATCACGAGATTTCCACGGTTTTCCCGGCTTGCAGGAAGTACAGTGCCTTCCGTATCACCGCCTTTTCCAGCACCCGTTCCAGCGCCAGAGAGTACGCCGCCAGCTGGCCCCGGTACAGCTCCGCGTGCTGTGCCACATCTTCCTCCGTCTGTACGAAGTCGGTCTTAAAGTCCACCACCGTGATGCCCTCCGGCGTTTCAAACCAGCAATCCACCACACCTTGCAGCAGGATGCTGTCCTCCTCCGCGGCTGCCGGGTCATAATCCCGGGCCGGCATCAGCACCGTGAACCGATACTCCCGCGCCGCCGTTTCCGCCTGCCGCATTTCCTCAGCCAGCGGGGATTCCAGAAAGCGCCGCAGAGCGGGTACGTCCACAGCCGCCGCCTGCTCCGCCGTCAGCTTGGCCTCCAACCGCAGCTTTTCCACCTGTCCGGGCACATCCAAATTTTGCAGATCCAGATACTGCAAGACAAGATGGGTGGCGGTGCCCCGCTCCGCCGGTGTCAGTCCCTTTTTCTCCCGGCGGAATTTCGGCTGGACAAGGGGCCGGATATAGGGCGTGTGGTAGGCATCTTCCGCAATCTCCTGATCCAGCGCCCGGCCCTTTAGCTGCGTGGCGGTGAGTTTGGCGGGGAGAGTTGTTTCCCGCTGATAGGGATACCGGAAGGTCAACAGCGCCGGGTCAAAGAGCGTTTCTCCTGCATCCTTCTCCGTGTCGGACACGGCCACTCCGGGCGCCCAGCCGAAGTCATCGCCGTCATGGATGAACACCTGCCATGGGGCGGTATCGCCGGTATACAGACCGCCTGCCATCACCCCGGCCATATCCCGCAAAGGCGCGGCCTCCGGGCGGCACAGCAGCGGCAGTAAGATCCAATCTCCGAAGCACTTCCCCCCCGCCACAACCTCCGGCATGACGGGACAGGCCGCGGCGGCGGTCAGCTTTTGAAGGCGCTTTTCCGCGCCGTACAGCGCGTCTACCAAAATCAGCTTTTCCTTTGGCCGGGTCATGGCCACATACAGGATCCGCTGTTCCTCCGCAAGATTTTCACGGCGAAGCTTTTCTTCCAGCGCCAGCCGGGCCATGGTGGGATAGCGGATCTTCCGCTTCAGGTCGATGCACAGAGGGCCAAGGCCCAGTGCCGGGTGCACCAGCACCGGCGTATCGAAATCCTGCCGGGAAAAGGCGTGCTCCAAATCGCAGAGGAACACGATGGGAAATTCCAGGCCCTTGGATTTGTGAATACTCATCATCTGAACGCCGCCGTTCCCCCCAGCGGTTTTCACGGCGGGAGCCTGCCCGGCGTCAATGAGCCGCCGGAGCTGGGTGATGAAGGCGAACAGCCCCCGGTAGCCGCTGCTCTCAAAGCGCTCGGCGTGGCGGGTCAGGGCCACCAGATTTTCCTGCCGGACGCCGCCCTCGTCCATAGCGCCGAAGATGCCCGGCAGATGCAGCGTATTGTAGATGTGCCACAGCAGGCGGCACACGTTCATGTCTGCCGCCGCGTCCCGCAGTCCGGTCAGCGTTGTCAGGAACGCTTGTACGTCCTCGCCGCCGTCCGTCAGCAGAGCGTCATAGAAGTCTCCCTCCCGGTCACGGCTGCGGATCTCCGCCAGACGGTCCGGCGTAAAGCCGAACACCGGGGAGCGGAGCACGGCGATCAGCGGCACATCCTGCCGGGGATTGTCGACGATCTCCAACAGGGCCAGCGTGACAGCGATCTCCGGGGTCTGGTAGAAATCGCCGCTTTCCTCAAAGGAGCAGGGCACATCCCGCTCCGCCAGCGCTTGGGCGAAGGCGGCGGACCGGCTCCCTGGAGAGCGCATCAGGATCACGATGTCCTCCGGGCGGCAGGGCCGCAGCGTGCCGTCCTCCCCGGTGACGGGATAGCCCTCATCCAAAAGCTGACGGATATGCTGCGCCGTGAACCGGGCCTCCGCCAGCAGCCGTTTCACCGGGCGCTCATTTGCCGCCGACTTCTGATGGGCGGAGATGAGGTGGAATTCCGTTTCGCAGTCCTTCCGGGGCGGGTAGTACTCCGCGCCAAAGTGGAGGGACTCGTCCTCGCCGTATTCCATCTCTCCCATCTCTGCCGACAGGATGTTGGAGAAGACGAAATTGGCCGCGTCCAAAATCTCTCCCCGAGAACGGAAGTTTTTGGACAGCAAAATTTTGCGGTCCTCCCCTTCCGCCGCATTTTCAGCAGGTGTGAAGCGGCGGTACTTATCGAGAAAAATCGTAGGGTCCGCCAACCGGAACCGGTAAATACTCTGCTTTACGTCCCCTACGGTAAAGAGGTTTTTGCCTTCACGGGACACCGCCCGGAAAATGGCGTTCTGCACCTCGTTGGTGTCCTGATACTCGTCCACCAGGATCTCCCGGTAGCGGCCCGCCACCTGACGGCCCAGTTCCGTAGGCGCGCCGTCCCGCTCCACCAGCAGGCGAAGGGCCAGATGCTCCTGATCGGAGAAGTCGGCGCAGTTCATCCGCAGCTTTTCCGTCCGGTAAGCGTCGGAAAAGTCCGCCGTCAGCTTCAAAAGGGCCGTCATGGCAGGGGCCATGGTCTGAAGGTCCTCCATGGCTTCCGTATCGCTGACCGCCAGCATGGGAGCCAGCTTTTTGGCGGCAGTTTTGGCGTTCTCCCACAGCCCCTTCAGTCTCACGATCTCCGGGTCATCCGCCATTCCCTTCGGCGTGGTGAGCCGGAGGAATTCCAGTCCATCCAGAGAAACGCGGGCGGCTTCCCAGTTCTGTGCTGCCGCCAAGGGTGCGAAGCTGCGGCTGGCCCGCAGAAATTTTTCGCCGTATCCCTTATAGAGATCCCCGCCCACGGTGGACTGTCCCGCCCGCCGCAGCGCCTCCATGTGGTGAAATCCCTTTCGACGGATGACCGCCAGCAGCTCGGCGGCGTAGGGCGTTTCGTCGAAGTCCCCGCTCCGATTTTCCCAGATCGTCCGATTTTCCGCGAGCCAGTGTTCGGGATCAGCGTGACTTTGCAGCTTTTCGTAGGTTTCCAGCACCAGATTCTCCAGGGCGCTGTCATCCCGGCCCGCGCCCAGCGTATCCGCCAGCAGCGCGCCGCCCTCGTCCAGTTCCTCGTAAAACCGCTCCAGTACCCGGGTCAGCACGCGCTGGCGCAGGAGCTTTGTGTCATTTTCGTCCAGCACCCGGAAATCCGGCGTCAGGGTATAGCGCTCTCCCTCCTGTGCCAAAAGATGGGTGTTCTCCCGCAGCAGTGCCGTGCAGAAGGCGTCCACGGTCTTGATGTCCGCCTGATACACCCGCAAAAGCTGGCTGCGGAGGTGTCGGTCCTCCGGGGTCTCCGCCATCCGTTTGGACAGTTCGGCGGCGATCTTGCTCCGCAGCTCGGCGGCGGCAGCCTTCGTGTAGGTGATGATGAGAAAATCATCGATATGGCAGTGGTCCTCCGTCACGTATCGGAACAGCCGCTCCACCAGCACCTTCGTCTTGCCGGACCCGGCGGCGGCAGACACCAGCAGGCTGCCGCCCCGGTTTTCCACCGCCGCTTGCTGCTGCTCCGTCAGTTTCAGCTTTGCCATGGGTCACCGCCTCCTTCCTCAAGTTCTTTCCAGAATTCCTCCGGTTTTACCGGCAGGATGTACCGCAGACGGTCCCGGTCCCGGCCATCCCGGAACTGACAGGCGGAGACCCAGTCGCAGAAACGGCACTGGCTGTCCTCCTCGCTGTGGCAGCAGGGATCCGCGTCGATGTTGCCGCTGCGCAGCTCGTCGGAGATCTGGCCCAGCAATTTGTCCACATACGTGCCCAGCTTCCCCAGCCGGGCGGCGGAGGCGAGGCTCCCGGAGAGATTTCCGTCCTTGCCGACCCGCAGCGGCAGATAATGGGGCTCCGTCAGGGCCTCATGCTCCATGGCCTGCAACACCGCCGGGTCCTCCAAGAGAAGTCCGGAGCGTTTCAGCGTCTTTTCCCGCTCCTTTTGCAGAGCCTCCGGGGAGATGCCCCGCTCCGCCGGCAAAATCTCGTCCCGGGCGGGGAGATACAGCACGCCTGCCGGCTCGATCTCTTTTCCGAAAAATTCCGCCCCTTCCTTTTGCAGGGCAAAGAGGTACAGCAGCATCTGAATATCCAGTCCCATGCGGACGTTGGCCAGATCGAATTTCTTCTTGCCGGATTTGTAGTCCACCACCCGGAGGTACAGCTTATCGTCCTTGATCCAGCCGTCCACCCGGTCCACCTTGCCGCCTACCCGCAGTTCCCCGTCTGGCCGGGAAATGGTGACGGCGGGCAGTGTTCCGTCCTTCCCTCCGAACCCCAGTTCGAAGGCCATGGGGACAAAATCCGAGTGGCGCAGTTCCTCCGCCACCTGGTCAATGATGGCGTAGGCGTTGGTCCGCAGACGGTTGAACAGATACCGGAACCGGGGGGTACGGTTCTGGAAATTGTGCAGCTCCTGTTCCGCGTATTGGTCGATATATTGTCGGGTCAGGCGGTGAAGTTCTTTGTTATCCACCGCGGCAAAGCCGCCCTGCCTCAGCACATCCCGGGTGACATTTTCCAGCAGATAGTGGAGAAACGTGCCGATCTGGGGCGCATCGAAGGAGGCCGGTTCCCGGGGCTTGGCCCGCAGGCCGTACTCCATGAAATAGGCAAAGTGGCAGGAGCGCAGCCGTTCCAGTCGGGAGGCGGTCATAGAGACCCGCTCTCCGTAAATGGCCCGGACTGCGGAGGGAGACAGACTACCCCGTCGGGCCGCCGCGGCCCGCTCCATGGCGCTTAAATGCCGGGCACAGTCCGGCTCCTGCTGAAAATACCGCCACAGGGGGCCGTTGGGGTCCTGTCCCGCCATTTCCAGCGCAGGTTCAACGGCTGACAGGCGATATGCCTTGTCAGCTCGCTCGTGTTCCACACGCAGCTCCGGGAACAGTTTCCGCAGCCGCTCCACCACAAACGCGGGGCGCAGTTCGCTGCCGGAAACATCCGTCACCGGATAGCTCACCGTCAGGCCCGCCGTGGGCTGGGCAAGCGCGGCGTAGAGGTTTTGCAGTTCAATGCCCATCCGTTCCATGCCGGTGGGGGCCAGCTCGACGCCCCGGAGGGCCAGCGCCTGACGGTCATCCTCGTTCAGCAGGCCGCCGCTCTGACCGGGGTCCGGCAGCACGTGGTCATTGGCTCCCAGCAAAAAGAGGTAGCTTGTGGTATGCCGGTCATTCCGGGTGATCTCACTGACGGACACCTGATCCAAAGCCACGGGGATGGTACCCACGCTGTACTGGGTCAGCACCAGTCGGAACAGCCGCTCAAACTCGCTCTGTTCCAAGTGTTCTTCCCCTAAAATTTCCACAAACTGATCCAGCACACCGCAGAGGATCTCCCAAAGCTGAGCGGTCTCCTCCGCCTCCTGCATCCGGCCCGCCTCCGCCTGCGCATGCATCCGCTCCGTCAGGGCCGTTTCCAGTTTCAGCTCCTCCATGAAACCGTACAGGGCCTCTACATAGTCCCGGGCCGTCTCCCCGGCCTTCAAGCCCGCCGCCAGACGCTCCAGCGGTTCCCGCACCCGGCGGCGCAGTTGATTTACCTGCGTCAGCACGGCCTGCCGCCGGTCATTCCACGGCGCGCCGTAGCCGTCCGGGTTTTCCGTCCAGTCCTCGTCCCGGAGCCACGTCTGGCCGTGGATGTCCCATTTCAGGACATAGTTTTCCAGCAGGTCACATTCCTCCGCCGTCAGGCCCGCCAAACCGGTTTTCAGCCAGCGGAACATATCCTCGTACTCATAGCCGTTGGAGATGGAGGACAGCACGCCGGTCAGCAGGCTCAGCACCGGCTTTTCCAGAATGTCGCTGCGGCGGCTGAGATACACCGGGATCCCGTACCGCTCAAACACCGTTTCGATGGTCCCGGCGTACTCCGTCATATTCCGGGCCGCCACGGTGATGTCCCGGCAGCGGCACTTCCCCACCGCCAACAGACGGCGGATGTCGGCAGCGGTCTGCTCCACCTCGGAATAGACAGTGGCGGCCTCCCGGAGCCGGATGGCGGCGCTGTCGCCCTCATAGGGCAGATTCTCCCCAAAGAAATGGCGCTCCAAATGTCCAAGTGCTGACGGGTCCTCATTTGTTAAGGATAGTAGCTTTACAGGTTTCCCCTCAGAAGCGGCCAACCGCTCCAGCATGGACATGGTTTTCAGCGTGGGTTCAAAGATCTCCTCCCGGCTGTTGACCTCCCCTAACAGCGTGACCGTGACAGACCGGGCCTGCCGCAGAAAAATCGCCAGCGCCCGCCGCTCCTGCGCGTTGAAATAGGTAAAGCCGTCGATGAAAATGTCCTTGCCCCGCACATAGCCGGACTCCTCCAAATGGTCGCAGAGCTTGGTCATCCGGTCCCGGGCGTCCAGACCGGGACGGCGGAGCCGGGCCTCATAGGCGGCGTAGAGCAGACTCAGATCCGTCAGCTTGTTGTGGGTGGCGCCGTCTATGTCCTGCGCCTGCTGGTACAGGATCTCCGGGGTCACCTCGTAGCTTCGCAGCTCGTCGAACAGCGCCAGCATCTGTTCCAGAAAGCCCACCTTCTGCGAGGGCTTCCGGTATACGGTCATCTGAGGGGCCGTTTCCAGCAGCGCCCGCTGGAGGGTCAGCAGCTTGCCGCCGTTATCCAGCGTCACGTCCGCGATGCCGCCGGTGATGCTCAGCACCCGCTCGCCCAGCCGCCGAAAGCTCAGCACCTCGGCATGACGGCTGGCGGTATCGCCGCAGGCGCTGCACACGTCCACCTCCGCCTGATGGGAGGCGTGCTCCGGCACCAGCAGGATCTGCTGGCTGCTCTCTCCAAGCTCCGCCATCCGCCGCAGCATGGTATCCGATTTTCCCGTTTTGGCACGGCCGATCAAGATCGTCAGCATAGTGACCTCCCACAGTTTGTTTTTTTCCATTCTATCACAACGCCGCCGCCAAAAACAGACCCGATTGCCTTTTTTTCGCCGCCATGCTACAATGGCTTCGCTATGAATTCTGACATACAGGAGTGATCGTCATGCCCCATATTCCACAGGGCACCACGGATACCGTGGCCCTCGAGCTGTTTGATCCGGCGCTGGACGCCGCCCTGCGCCCCTCCCCGGATTATGATGTGAGCCGCTGGCTCTATGTGCCCAACACCTATTCCGAATACCGTTATATTTTAGGCACCCGGGGCCAAAAGCCTCTGATCTGCGTGGGGATCAACCCCTCCACCGCCGCGCCGGACGCGCTGGACCCCACCCTGCAGTCCGCCCAGCGCATCGCCCTGAACAACGGCTATGACAGCTTTCTCATGTTCAATGTCTACGCCCAGCGGGCCACCCGGCCGGACGATATGGAGCGGGTGTGCAACAGCGCTCTCCACGAAGAGAACCGGAAAGCCTTCCGCTATCTTCTCTCCCTTTCGGAGACCCCTGCTATCTGGGCCGCCTGGGGGAACATCATCGAAAAGCGGGATTACCTCATGGACTGTATGCGGGATTTCGCCGCTGACGGTCAGGCCGCAAACGCTCAATGGTTCACCGCCGGGCCGCTTCTGAAATCCGGCCATCCCCACCACCCCTTATACCTGAAATCCACTACTGCATTGCAGCCCTTTGATATTGACGCTTATCTGTGCCGCTGATCCAGCCGCCCGTCTGGATTTCCGGGCGGGCGGTTTTTATCTTTGCCCTCCCTTGTCAAAAAAACACAAAAGTCCTCCGCTGAACAACGCCGAATTTTGGTAAAGCGGCGGCAGATTGGTTATTGAACATTCAATTTTGACGTGTATAATGAATTATTATTCATGTGTCTTCATAGGAGGCTGCTTATGAAAACCTACAACTTTAAATATGGACATGGGTCTGTGTCCCTTTCCCTGAACGAAGCGGATATTCTGGCGGAGCTGCATGGAACAGAGACGCCACCCATCAGCGACATCCGTTCTGCCCTGTTCGCCTCGCTGGAGCAGCCCATCGACAGCGCGCCTCTGCGCCAGCGGGTCCGCCCCGGAGATCGGGTGGCGCTGGTGATCAGTGACATGACCCGATTCTGGATGCGGCAGGATCTGGTGATTCCCCATCTCGTTGACTATCTCATCGACGAATGCGGCGTACAGCCGGAGCATCTGACCATCGTGGTGGCCAACGGCACTCACATCGGCGGCGATGAGCAGGAACTGCGGACACTGGTCACCGACGGGGTCTATAACCGGGTCCGTGTGAAGAATCACGACTGCGAGGCCAAGGATCTTGCCTATCTGGGCACTACGCCCCATGAGACACCGGTGTGGATCGACCGCACCGCCGCGGAAGCGGATCTGGTGGTCTGCTTAGGCGCCGCCACCCATCATGTGATGGCTGGCTTCGGCGGCGGACGGAAGAGCATCCTCCCCGGCATCAGCGGCTTGGAGACCATTCGCCACAACCATGCCTATTCGCTGGACAGCACCAAGCTCCGCACCAACCCCGCCATCGGAAACGGCGTGTTGGCGGGAAACCCGCTGCACGAGGATATGTGCGAGGCGGCGTCACTGGTGAACAACCTCTTCATGGTGAATCTGGTGATGAACGCCGACATGAAGCTCTCGTATATCTTCTCCGGCCACTATCTGACCTCCTGGGAGCGGGCCTGTACCGCCGTGGACGACATTTACCGGGTGGATATTCCCTGCCGGGCAGACGCCGTGGTCACCAGCTGCGGCGGCTTTCCCAAGGACATCTCCCTCTATCAGGGCACCAAGACCATTGACAATGTGGAATCCGCGTTGAAGCCCGGCGGTACGCTGGTTCTGATGATCGAAGCGCCGGAGGGCGGCGGCCCCGCCGAGTACTTCGACTGGAGCAAGAATTTACAGGACGGCTCCATTGAGCAGCGTCTGCGGGAGGCCTTCACCGTGGCAGGCTACATCTTCTTTCTGAACTGTGAGCAGGCCCAGCGGTACCGCATTTTCATGTATTCCTCCATTGATCCCCAGACCGTTGCCCCCATGGGCATTCACGCCTTTTCCGATATGGACGCCTTACTGAAAGCCGCGGAACTGGACGGAAAATCCACCTATATCATTCCCAACGGGTCCACTGTGATCCCCCGGGTGAAAGGAGAAACGCTATGAGACCTGTAAAATCATATATCGCCAAGCGATTTCAGAATTCCGACGCCGGACTGAGTCTGGACACCGACGCGCTGGCCCGGTATTCGGATATCATTGATCTCAGCATCGGCGACACGGACTTTATCACCGATGACGCCATCATCGACACCGCCTTCCGGGAAGCCAAGGCCGGGTACACCCACTATGGAGATCCGAAGGGTGATCCGGAGCTGATCCGCTCCGTCTGTGACGCATGGCAGACGGATTTCAAGCAGCCCCTCTCCCCGGATCACGTTCTGGTCACCGCTTCCAGCAGCATGGGAATGGCGCTGGTGATGCTGTCCGTTCTGGACCCCGGTGATGAGGTCATCGTCTTTTCCCCCTACTTCTCCCTCTACCGCACCCAGGCGGAACTGGCCGGCGGTGTGTGCGTGGAGGTCCCCACCTATGCTAATGAGGCGTGGGCCATTGACGAAGCCCGTCTCCGGGCGGCCATCACCCCCCGTACCAAGCTTATCGTGTTCAACAATCCCTGCAACCCCACCGGCATGGGCTATGACCGCTCCACGCTGGAGCTGCTGGGCCGGGTGGCGGAGGAGCATGACCTGCTGATCGCGGCGGATGAGATCTATACCACCTATCTCTATGAGGGGGACTTCATCCCCCTCCGCACGATCCCAGGGCTTGCCCACCGGGTCATCACCCTGAACAGCTTTTCCAAGAATTTTCTCATGACCGGCTGGCGGGTGGGCGTAGCCATCGCGGAGCCGGAGCTTCTGAACGTCATGAGCAACATCAACAACTCCCTGATCTATACGGCCCCTTCCATCTCCCAGCGGGCCGCCATACAGGCGCTGGCGATCCGGCAGACCATTCGTGAGAAATACGTTCTGGCCTACCGGGACCGCATTTTCTACGCGGCGGACCGGATGGAGCAGATCCCCTACCTCAGTCTGGTACGGCCCAAGGGCACCTTCTACCTCTTCCCCGGCATTGAGAAAACCGGCCTCAGCGCCGAGGACTTCTGTCAGGCGCTCCTGGAACGGGCCCATGTCCTGGTCACACCCGGCACGCTGTTCGGCAGCACTGGCGCCGGACATTTCCGCATTGCGTGTACGGTGGGGCTGGACCGCCTGAAGGAAGCCTTTGACCGGATGGAGGGCCTGTCCTTCTGACGGCAATTTATTCGCATGTTGTGAATATTTATAAATATTCATTCAGCAAGTTTCCGATTATATACAGTTTGCCTATTGATTTTAGCTGAATATTGCGTATAATCATACGTATAAACAGAGTTGATTCAATAATCACTCAGGATTTGGAGGATAACATGAAAAAGAATACATGGAAAAAGCTCATGTCTCTGGCGCTGGGCGCCATGATGATGCTGTCTCTGCTGACCGGCTGCGGCAGCAAAACTGAAGATTCCGCTCCGGCGGACAGCACCCCGGCTGAGGAAACCCCGGCAGAACCGGCCGCAGCGGCAAGTCTGCTGGAAAAGGTCAAGACCAGTGGCAAGCTGGTAGTGGGTACGGAAGCCCAGTACGCTCCCTACGAGTTCAAGGATCTGAATGCTAACTTCGCAGGCTGCGATATGTGGCTGGCCCAGCAGATCGCCGATCATCTGGGCGTGGAACTGGAAGTGGTGGATATGTCCTTTGACGGCATCATCCCCGCCGTGAAGTCCGGTCAGGTGGATCTGGGCATCGCCGCCTTCACCAAGACCCCTGAGAGAGCCGAGGAGATCGACTTCAGCGACCTGTATGAGAAAAGCGCTCAGCTTCTCATTGTAAAGGCAGGCAACGCGGACCTGTATTCCACCAAGGAATCTCTGGCAGGCCAGAAGGTCGGCGCGCAGAAGGGCACCATCCAGTCTCAGCTGATCCAGACCGCTCTGCCTGACAGCGAGCTGTTCGAGCTGGAAAAGTATCCCGCTCTGGCGTTGGAAGTTCAGAACGGCAACATCGCCGGCCTGGTGGTGGATCAGGCTGTGGGCGAATCTCTGATCGCCACCAGCAACGGCGGTCTGGAAGTCTCCAACTTCGCCTTCACCTCTGAGGAAGCCTCCTTCGGCAAGGCCGTTGTGGCCGCCAAGGGCAGCGAGGATCTGCTGGCAGAAGTCAACACCGTCATCAATCAGGTGGTCAATGACGGCAGCTACCTGAAGGCTTATGACGAGGCTGTGGAGCTGGCAGCCAGCATGGGTCTGTAAAATAAATACCGATTCTGATTAGAACCAAGCACGGACGCGCGGGGAACCAATTCTGGTTCCTCGCGTGCCCGCCTGATATTTGCCGGATACCGGCACACAAACAAGGAGGAATTCTCCCATGGCCTTTTTGGAAACCATGGCAAAGCTGATAGAACGCTACAACAGCTTTTTCACCGAAGGCATCGTCAACACGCTCATCATCGCCGCCTTCTCCGTTCTGTTCGGCGCGATACTGGGCACCCTGATGGCCTCTCTGCGGATGTGCCGCATCCCTCCCCTGCGGTGGATCGCGGTGGCGTACATCGAGTTTGTCCGCGGAACGCCGCTGATGGTGCAGCTCATGTTTATCTTCTACGGTCTGCCTATGATCGGCATTACCATTCCTAACATTCCCTGGATTCCCAACTTCTCCCGGTTCGCCGCCGGTATCGTGGCTATGAGCATGAATAGTTGCGCCTATGTAGCGGAGATCATCCGTTCCGGTATTCAGGCTGTGGACGGAGGACAGATGGAGGCCGCCCGGAGCGTTGGCTTCAGCAGCGGTGAGGCCATGCGGCTGGTGGTCCTCCCTCAGGCCATCCGCAATATTCTCCCGGCGTTGGGCAACGAGTTCGTCACCGTCATCAAGGAATCCTCCATCGTCTCCGTGATTGGCATTGCCGACCTGATGTTCCGCACCAATGACGTGATCGCCGTGACCTACAAGAATCTGGAATGTCTGGCTGTGGCGGCGCTGTGCTACTTCGTGCTGACCTTCGTCAGCGGCCGAGCGGTGTCTCTGGCGGAAAGGAAGCTGTCCCATGGAAAATAAGCGTGAAATTCTGAAGGTTGTGGACCTGCAAAAAAAATTCCACAAGCTGGAGGTCCTCAAGGGGATCAGCACCACCTTCCACGAAAACGAGGTGGTCTCCATCATCGGTCCCAGCGGCGGCGGCAAGTCCACCTTCCTCCGCTGCCTGAATCTGCTGGAGCAGCCCACCTCCGGCCAGATCCTCTTTGACGGCACGGACATCTGCACCATCAAGGGCAAGGCCATCGACCACTGCCGTCAGCGGATGGGCATGGTATTCCAGCAGTTCAACCTGTTCAACAACATGGACGTGATGCACAACCTCACCGCTGCCCCGGTGCGCATTAAGGGGATGTCCCAGTCCGACGCACAGGAGAAGGCCTTGGAGCTTTTGGCAAAGGTGGGTCTGGCCGACCGGGCCGACGCCTATCCCAGCCAGCTTTCCGGCGGCCAGAAGCAGCGGATCGCCATTGTGCGTTCCCTGATGATGGACCCGGAGGTCATGCTGTTCGACGAGCCTACCAGTGCTCTGGACCCGGAGATGATCGGTGAGGTGCTGGACGTGATGAAGGATCTGGCGGAGAGCGGTATGACCATGATCGTGGTGACTCACGAGATGCGCTTCGCCCGGGAGGTCAGCAGCCGTACCATTTTCCTGGACGGCGGCGTCATCGGCGAGGATAAGCCCTCCCACGAGCTGTTCTCCCACCCGGAAAGCCCCCGGCTCGTCACCTTCCTGAATAAAGTTCTGTAAAACCTGTAACAGCCCGTGCGGATCAATTCCGCACGGGCTGTTGTCATTGTCTTGACAAAGGCAACCCCCGGCTATGCCGGGGGAGAAAAAGAGCTTATAGCGAGAGGCGGAGTAGACAAGAAAAAGTCTCCAAGTTAGAGTGAATGAAAGGTTTGCCGACCAAATTCACAAAAACAAGGAGACTGATTCATGAAAAATCCAGATATCAGTAGTTTAGAACATACCAGTTGGC
>OJKY01000677.1_pt1 | contig 25043 bp, 19 predicted proteins | sample 1596571 | NCBI WGS metagenome assembly OJKY01 (sample SAMEA4350170, study PRJEB24818) | metagenome | biome: human; feature: gut; material: faeces | place: Denmark | collected 2013-09 | reverse complement strand
CTCCTTTTGGTGGATTGGTATTTAGTTTCTAGTCAACTCTATTTTACCATAAACCTTGAGGAGATATTTTTATTTTAACGAAAAAAATACCGTATTTATGCGGTGTTTAGCGTTTCGCAAACGCCTAATTAAGAAGAAACAAAAGAGGAGACATACAATGAAATTACTCGAAGAGCGCATTCGCAAAGACGGTACGGTAAAAGCAGGGAATGTATTAAAAGTAGATTCTTTTCTGAATCATCAGATGGACATTGATCTGTTCAATGAAATGGGAAAAGAGTGGGCGCATCTGTTTGCAGACCGTAAGATTACGAAGATTCTGACTGTGGAGGCTTCCGGTATCGGTATCGCCTGTGTGGCAGCCCAGCATTTTCATGTGCCAGTGGTATTTGCAAAAAAGTCCCAGTCCGTAAATATTGACGGTGAAGTATATTCCACCAAGATCGAATCCTTTACGCACAAGAGAGTATATGACGTGATCGTTTCCAAAAAATTCCTGCATCCGGAAGATCATATTCTGATCATTGATGATTTTCTGGCCAACGGATGCGCACTGGAGGGTCTGATCGACATTGTCAATAAAGCGGGAGCTTCTGTAGAGGGTGTCGGCATTGCCGTTGAGAAGGGATTCCAGAAGGGCGGCGACCTGATCCGTTCCAAGGGTATCCGTGTAGAGTCGCTCGCTATTGTGGAAAGCATGGATGACAAGACCGGAGAGATCACATTTCGATCTTAATAGTTAGATAAGTTAGATAGGTTAGATAACTACTCAGAACCACATTCGCAAACGAGTTAATAAAAATTTAATACCTCTCTTGACAAGAAGTCAGACAAATGCTTATACTGACTAATGTTGAGAGAGTACAATAAAGGGGTTGTATGAAGGTGTCATACACCCTTTTTGCGTTGACTCACCGGTTTATCTGCAGATCTGTGCCAGCGCTGCTACATGGATCTGTAACGAAGCAGCAGCGCAGAAAGAGGAGAATTATGAAAAAGAAAGTCGTAAGTTTACTCGCAGCTATGGCTCTCGCAGTTACTGCTCTGGCAGGATGCGGATCCAATGATGCAGCTACCACCGGCACAGATGCGGCAACTGTTGCAGCTACTACTGAGGTGGCAGCTACTACTGAAGCAGCAGCTGATGGCGAAGCTGTCAGTGGTGTAAAGGCAGGTTTTATTTTCCTGCATGATGAGAACTCTACTTATGATCTGAACTTCCTGAACGGAGCAAAGGCAGCTTGTGAGAAGCTTGGCATTGAGTACATGACCAAGACCAATATTCCTGAAGGACAGGAAGCTTATGAAGCAGCTTGTGAGCTTGCTGATGCAGGTTGTAATTTCATTTTCGCAGACAGCTTTGGACATGAGGACTACATCATCGAGGCTGCTAAGGAGTATCCCAATGTTCAGTTCAGCCATGCAACCGGAACCAAGGCTCATACTGAGGGTCTGGACAACTTCCACAATGCATTTGCTTCCATTTATGATGGCCGTTACCTTGCAGGTATCGTTGCAGGCATGAAGCTGAATGAGATGATCGCTAACGGTGATATTACCGAGGATCAGGCTAAGATGGGTTATGTAGGTGCTTATACATATGCAGAAGTTATGTCCGGTTATACCTCATTCTTCCTGGGTGCCCGTTCCGTATGCCCCAGCGTTACCATGGATGTAACCTTTACCGGTTCCTGGTACGATGAGACCGCTGAGAAGGAAGCAGCTAACAAGCTGATCGAGGGCGGATGTGTACTGATCAGCCAGCATGCAGACTCCATGGGTGCTCCTACCGCATGTGAGACCGCAGGCGTTCCCAACGTATCTTACAACGGAAGCACTGAGGCAGCCTGCCCCAATACCTTCCTGGTATCTTCCAGAGTTAACTGGGAGCCTTACTTTGAGTATGCTATTAAATGTGTAGCAGATGGAACTCCTATCGATACCGATTGGTGTGGTACTCTGGAGACCGGCTCTGTAGAGCTGAGCGATCTTGGTGCTGCTGTAGCAGATGGTACCGCAGAAGCAGTAGAAGCTGCAAAGGCTGATCTGATCGCAGGCAAGGCTCATGTATATGATATCACCACCTTTACTGTAGACGGTAAGACCCTGGACAGCTATGAAGCTGATATTGATACTGATCCTGATTATACTCCCGACCATGAGGTAGTAAGTGACGGATACTTCCATGAGTCCGATGTTGCATTCCGTTCCGCTCCTTACTTCAATGTAAGAATTGATGGAATCAACCTGTTGGATGAGCAGTATTAATTGACTTATTGAAATAGCCCGGACGGCGCAGCGTTTATTGCCGCGCCGCCCTTTTTCTACCTTATGGATCTTTTGCTTTTGCGGATGGATGAGGTAGAAAAGGGGCGGCCAGTGTGCTTATGCCAGGTATTAAAAGACCTGAAAATTGCAGGTCATGGATAAATTGGAAAGGTGACTAGGATGGAAAAAGAGACAAAAGTAGCTGCGGTTTCGATGAAAAACATTACCAAGACTTTTGGATCCGTGATTGCCAATGATAAGGTAAATCTGGATATCTATAAGGGTGAGATATTATCACTGCTTGGGGAAAACGGCAGCGGTAAGACGACACTGATGAATATGCTCTCCGGTATTTATTTTCCGGATGAGGGACAGATCTTTATTAACGGTAAGGAAGAGGTCATCAAATCCCCCAAGGATGCGTTACGGCTGGGAATCGGTATGGTGCATCAGCATTTTAAGCTGATCGATGTACTTTCCGCTACCGAGAATATCATCCTGGGTCTGGAAGGCAGGCTTAATATCAAGGAGGCATCCCGTAAAATAGAGGAGATCTGTGACAAATACGGTTTTGAAGTAGATCCGAAGCAGAAAATCTATGATATGACGGTATCCCAGAAGCAGACCGTGGAGATTGTAAAGGTGCTGTATCGTGGTGCGGATATCCTGATCCTGGATGAGCCTACCGCTGTACTGACACCGCAGGAGACAGAGAAGCTCTTTAACGTTCTCCGGAAAATGAGAGATGACGGCAAGGCTATTGTCATTATTACCCATAAAATGCATGAAGTGGAATCTCTGTCCGACAGGGTGGCTGTGCTTCGTAACGGTCAGTATATTGGAAGCATGCTGACAAAGGATACCACCGTTACGGAAATGACCAATATGATGGTGGGACATGCGGTTACTTTGAATATTGTCAGACCGGAACCTGTGAATCCGAAGCCCCGTATCGAAGTACAGGGACTGACCGTACGTAACGAAGAAGGTATCGTTAAGCTGAAGGACGTCTCCTTTACCGCCAATAGTGGTGAGATCCTGGGAATCGCCGGTATCTCCGGCTGTGGACAGAAGGAGCTTTTGGAAGCCATTGCAGGTCTGCAGGTAACAGAAGCCGGCACAATCAGCTATGTGGAAGATGATGGAAGCAAGGAAATGCTGATCGGCAAGGATCCGTTGAAGATCGCAGAGATGGGTGTATCTCTTTCTTTTGTACCGGAGGATCGTCTCGGCATGGGTCTGGTAGGCAATATGGATCTGACCGATAATATGATGTTACGTTCCTTCCGACAGGGACATACACCGTTTACGAACCGAAAGCCTTCCAAACAGCTTGCGACTGATGTGGTAGAAAATCTGGAGGTTGTAACCCCGGGTATCACCACTCCGGTACGCAGATTGTCCGGTGGTAATGTACAGAAGGTTCTCGTTGGAAGAGAGATTGCGTCTGCACCTACCGTATTGTTAACGGCTTATGCAGTACGTGGACTGGATATCAATTCTTCGTATACTATATATGATCTGATCAATGAGCAGAAGAAAAAGGGCGTTGCCGTAATCTTCGTCGGTGAGGATCTGGATGTGCTGATGGAGCTGTCCGACCGTATCATGGTGCTGTGCGGCGGAGAAGTCAGCGGTATCCTCGATGCGAGAAAGACAGATAAAAATGAGGTCGGTATGCTGATGACCAGAGTAGGAGGCAGAGAACATGAAGGAGAAGAATAAAGAGCCTTTGTTTCATATCGTAAAAAGAGATGCTCTCCCCTGGTATAAATCTCTGGGTATCCGTTTCGTAGCGATTCTGTTGGCGTTGATCCTGTGCGGTATCATTACGACGATCACCACGGGAATCAATCCTTTACAGGTATATCAGTCTATTATTCTGGGAGCTTTCGGATCCGTCCGTAAGACCTGGGTTACTTTTCAGAATATTGCGATTCTGTTGTTGATTGCACTGGCACTGACTCCGGCATTCAAGATGAAATTCTGGAATATCGGCGGTGAGGGACAGGTGCTGATCGGCGGTCTGGCATCCGCAGCCTGCATGATCTGCCTGGGGGACAAGCTTCCGAATGCAGTTGTGATCCTGTGCATGATCGTGGCCAGCCTGGCAGCAGGAGCCATCTGGGGCTTCATTCCTGCATTTTTCAAGGCAAAATGGAATACCAATGAGACACTGTCTACACTGATGATGAACTACATAGCTACCCAGCTTGTGGCATTCTATACCATTGTATGGGAGGTTCCCAAGGGATCCGGTAAGATCGGTATCATCAACCAGAATACCAACGTGGGCTGGCTGCCCCAGATCTTCGGTTCAAAGTATCTGTTAAGTATTGTAGTGGCAGTAGTGATTACAATTTTCATGTATGTATATCTCAACTATAGCAAGCAGGGATATGAGATCTCCGTTGTGGGTGAGAGTGAAAATACCGCAAAATATGTGGGTATCAAGGTAGAAAAGGTAATCATCCGTACTATGCTTCTGTCCGGTGCGCTGTGCGGACTGGTAGGTTTGCTTCTGGTAGGCGGTATCAACCATACTGTTACCACCACCATTGCAGGTGGACAGGGATTTACTGCTGTACTGGTATCCTGGATGTCCAAGTTCAATCCTCTGACCATGGTGTTCTCCAGCTTCCTGATCATTTTCATGGATCGTGGTGCCAGTGAGATCTCTACCAATTTTGGACTGAATCATTCCTACTCCGATATTCTGACAGGTATTATCCTGTTCTTTATTATCGGCTGTGAGTTCTTCATTACCTATCGCCTGCAGTTCCGTAAAAAGGCAGAAAAGGAGGAACAGTAATCATGTGGACATTTTTACTTGCATTTATTCCGAGAGCTATTGTACAGGGAATTCCTCTGTTATACGGAAGTACCGGTGAGATCATCACGGAGAAATCCGGTAACCTGAATCTGGGAATCCCCGGCGTTATGTATGTGGGAGGTATCTGCGGTGTCATCGGCTCCTTCTTCTATGAGAGATCGGCAGGCGGTGCGGCAAATATGAATGGATTCCTCGCTATTGCGATTCCTATGCTTTGTTGTCTGTTGGGTTCCCTGCTGATGGGACTGCTGTACTGTTTCCTGACCGTTACCCTGCGGGCGAACCAGAACGTGACCGGTCTGGCCATGACCACCTTCGGTGTCGGCTTCGGTAACTTCTTCGGCGGCTCCCTGATCAAGCTGGTAAACAGCGACGTGCCTTCCATCGCATTGTCCGCTACCAGCAGCTATTTCAGCAAACCCCTTCCTCTTGCGGCGAAGCGGGGCTGGTTCGGCAAGTTGTTTTTATCCTATGGATTCCTGGCGTATCTGGCAGTGATCATAGCGTTTGCGGCATCTTATATTCTGAGTCATACCAGAACCGGTCTGCATTTGAGAGCGGTCGGTGAAGGTCCCAATACCGCAGATGCGGCTGGCATCAACGTATCCCGGTACAAATACATCGCTACCTGTGTGGGATGTATGATCGCAGGTCTGGGCGGTCTGTACTACGTAATGGATTATGCCTGCGGTGTCTGGTCTAACGATGCATTCGGTGACAGAGGCTGGCTTGCCATTGCACTGGTTATCTTTACTATCTGGAGACCGAATATCAGTGTATTTGCTTCTTTCCTGTTCGGTGGTCTGTATATTCTGTATCTGTATCTGCCCACCGGTATCGAGCATATGGAGTATCAGGAGCTGTACAAGATGATCCCTTATGTTGTGACCTTACTGGTACTGGTCATCACCAGCATGCGGAGCAAGAGAGAGAATCAGCCTCCTGCAAGTCTGGGACTGGCATACTTCAGAGAAGAACGATAATATTTTTATAAAAAGACGATTAAAAACGGCGTTTTCCGGAAATTTCCGGAGAATGCTGTTTTTTAGTGCACATTTTGGAAAAAACTCACAGAAACTTTAGGAAAACTTTTGATTTTATTCGGATGGAATTTACCTGTGTCTGTTATGCTGAGATCAATTCAGAGAAAATAAACGGAAGGGAGAAAAAAGATGAAAGTATTGATCACAACGGACTGGTACAAGCCGGCCATCAACGGAGTTGTTACTTCGGTATGCAATCTGCGGGAGGAATTACAGCAAAGAGGACATGAAGTGAAGATCCTGACCCTGTCCCGTACAGCTCATTCCTACGAAGAAGAGGGTGTGATCTATATGGGTTCCGTGAATGCCGGATATATTTATCCGGGAGCAAGACTTCGGGTGTCCCCGGGACGCGAACTGTATCGCGGGATTGTAGAGTGGAATCCGGATATTGTGCATTCCCAGTGTGAATTTTCTACCTTTTTCATGGCAAAAAAGATCGCAGAGGAATGTAAGATCCCTCTGGTGCATACTTACCATACCGTATACGAAGATTATACCCACTATTTTTCCCCTTACAAGAAATGGGGCAGAGATATGGTACAGTTCCTGACGAGACAGATCTCCGAGAAGGTGGACAGCATGATCGCTCCCAGCACAAAAATAGAGACATTACTAAAAGGTTATGGCATTCATTGTCCGGTATCAGTGATTCCATCAGGGATTGATCTGAGTCAATATGACGCGCAGACTCGGACGGATTCCCGGGAGAGAATCCGAAGAAAATATAAAATGGATCAGAAGACCACGGTGCTTTTATATGTAGGTCGTCTGGCAAAAGAGAAGAATGTGGAAGAATTGCTGGAGTACCAGCAGAAAGTTCAGGAGAGCGGCACAAGGCTGATGATTGTAGGCGGCGGTCCTTATTTGGAGACTTTACGGAAAAAGGCAGCAGAACTGGGTGTGACGGGAAGCGTTATTTTTACCAGAATGGTATCACCCGCTGAAGTAGCATCTTATTATCCGGCAGGAGATCTGTTCGTCAGCGCTTCCACCAGTGAGACCCAGGGGCTTACCTATGCGGAAGCACTGGCAGCAGGATTACCGTTATTATGCAGAAGGGATGAATGCCTGCGTGCGGTTGTGGAAGATGGCAAAAACGGCTGGCAGTACCGGACCGAAGAGGAATTCTTGAAAGAGCTGAAGAACTGGAAGGAGAAAGAAGACGATGAACGCAGAGGAATGTGCAGTTATGCAAAACAGTCCGCAGAAATATTTTCCCAAAAAAGATTTGCGGGAAGTATGGAGCAACTATACCAGCGACAGATCGAAGAAAAACAGGTCGAAAGAGAAAAACACCTGGCAAAGGGCCATCAATATTGCATCCTGGGTTAGTCTGATCCTCTGTGGAATACTGGCAGTCTGGGGCTATCAGAGCGGCATTTTCCAATCGGTGGAGACCATGCAGCAGTTTGTGAACCGCTTTGGAATGGTCGGCGCGCTGATCTTTGTGCTGATTCAGATCGTTCAGGTGGTATTTCCCATCATACCGGGCGGCATCAGCTGCCTGGCGGGGGTATTGCTCTTTGGTGCGATTCCGGGCTTTTTCTATAACTATATCGGGATCTGTGTGGGTTCCTGTATTGCTTTTGGGATTGCAAGAAGCCTGGGAAGACCGGTATTGTACAAGATGTTTTCCGAGAAAATGATCGAAAAATACCTGACGTGGACGGAGCAAAAAGGAAGATTTTTAAAACTATTTGCACTGGCCATTTTTCTGCCGGTAGCGCCGGATGATTTTCTCTGCTACCTTGCTGGAACGACGAACATGACATGGAAGCAGTTTGTGGCAGTCATCTTTCTGGGGAAGCCATTTTCCATTGCACTGTACAGCCTGGGACTTACGACACTGTTCCAGGTGATTTTCCATCTGGCATAGGAGATGCTTTGTGCCTATGTGAGCACAGAAGTGTAAGGTAAAAGTACTTATTAAGAGGCGTGAGTATTATTTATGAAAGTATATATTTATAAAGGCGGACAGTCACTGGTGGCCAAAAGCGGTGTCGGCAGTGCCATCCGTCATCAGGAAAAGATGCTGCGGGCAGCGGGAGTGACGGTGACGGATGTCTGGAAAGAGGCGGATGTTGTACAGATCAATACCGTACTGCCCGATTCACCTCTGGTGGCACGGCGGGCGAGACGGCAGGGGAAAAAGGTCGTCTATTACGGACACTCTACCATGGAAGATTTTAAGAATTCCTTTATTGGTTCCAATCTGGCTGCTCCTTTATTCAAAAAATGGATCTGTCATTGCTATCGACAGGGAGATGTGGTCATTACGCCTACGGAGTATTCCAGAGAATTGTTACGGAATTATGGACTGTATCGCAAAATCTATGCACTGACCAACGGCGTAGACACCGAATTTTTCCACAAAACAGAGCAGGCAAGTGGACAATTTCGAGTTCTTTTTCATATTCCTGTGGATAAAAAAGTTGTTATATCTGCTGGACATCTCATTCAGAGAAAGGGCATTCTGGATTTTCTTGAGACAGCAAGAAGAATGCCGGATGTTCTTTTTCTATGGTTTGGTGGCGGCAATCATGCATTAATCCCTAAGGAAATAAAAAAAGCTGTGGCGGAAAAACCGGAGAATGTTATTTTTGCAGGATTTATGCCTCCTGTAATTCTACGGGATGCATACTGCGGAGCGGATGCGTTTGCATTTTTCAGTTATGAAGAGACAGAAGGAATTGTGGTATTGGAAGCATTGTCCTGTGAGATTCCGGTGATTGTCAGGGATATCCCGGTGTACGAGAAATGGCTGGAGGACGGTGTGCAGGTGCGGAAAGCAACGGATCCGTTTTCTTATGAACAGGCGCTCCGAGAGATTCTGTCCGGGGAACAAGAGGAAGAGATACGGTGCAGAACCCAAGCTGGCAGAGTTTTGGCGGAGGAACACAGCATGAGAGCAACCGGGGAAAAATTGTATCAGATCCAGCAGAGTCTGTATCCATAGACAAAACAGGACAGGCTATTGAACTGATTTTGGAAATATGATATGTTCAAAGGGAATCTATATGGAAAGGCTGAACGGATGGAAAAAATATATTCCCGAATTGTACGTATCGTATCGATCATTATTATAGGTTATCTTTTTTTACAGGGACTTTTTACGATCTGTAATATGCAGAGAGTGACGGAACAGGTATATTACATGAAAAATAATCCCTGGCGTCAGCTTTTGTGCATTGGAATCGTGGTATTGTTGTGCCTGGCTGCCAGAAAATGTAAGGTAAAAGAATTTCTGGATCGTTATGGACACTATGTTTTCTATGTCTGTATAACAGGAATGGTTCTTTTCCTGCTGTGGTGGGTCAGCCAGACGGGGTTCTGGTTCTTTGGTGATTCGGAAAAGATTTATATGTGTGCTGGAGCTTTTCTCGGAGGAGATCCCTCTCCCTGGGAACCCGGAGGCTATGCTCACATGTGGCCGCACCAGAACGGTATGATACTGTTGGTGGCTTTTCTGCTACAATTTGTAGATACCGTGCAAAGCTTTTATGTGATGTACGTAATCCTCATATTTTTCTATGCTGTGACTATTGTGGGGCTGTATCAGATCTGCTGTCTGCTGTTCGGGAGAAATGCTTTTACAGCAGTACAGGGAGTGATCATTTCAACGTATCTGCCCTATGCTTTTCTGATCAATAATATATATGGAGACCATATCGGGTATGCATTTGCTGTAGTGGCTGTCTGGATGGCACTTCTCTACCGAAGATCGGAAAAACTGCGTTATTCCGTACTTTGCGGTATTGCTATGGCGCTGGCGGTGATTTTTAAGCAAAATTGTCTTATTATATTTGTGGGAATTGCGGTTTTCTACATGATGTGCCTTATTACCAATCGGACTCCGGGAAAACAGGCAGGACTGAAGATTGTCGGGAATTTATTACTGGTTGTAGTTCTGACATTTTTGATAAGCCGTATTCCTGCCGCATTTATCAGTTCCCATCTGCAGGTAGAGCCTGGTGCCGGCAATAGTAAATGGGCGCATATTGCCACGGGATTGCAGGACACGGAAAGTGCACCCGGCTGGTATAATACCTACAATACTGAGACCTTTGTGGAAAATAAATATGATACCGATGCTACGGCGAAGGCCAGTCAGGAAAATATCAGGGAGTCCTTACAGCATTTTGCAGAAGACCCGGAATATGCATGGTCCTTTTTCAACAGAAAATGGGCTATCCAGTGGAATAATCCTACTTTTGAATGTTTTACCCTGTAGAGCAATAAGGTATCGAATGTAGAGCTGTCACCCCTTGTGAAATCTACCATTTTTGATGGCGGCAAGGTCAATATTCTGTTGATTGCCTTTTTTGATGTGTGTCAGTCCATCTTTTTGTTTGGTATTTTGCTGTATCTGATCACGGAGAAAAAAGCGGGTTTTGGAGAACCATTGCCATTTTTACTACTGATCGGAGCCTTTGTATTCTGGACCTTCTGGGAGACGAAATGCAGATATTTATTACCGTATTTTCTGTTTGTTATTCCTTATAGTGTATTGGGATATCGTAATCTGATCCGCCAGTGGAAGAGTAAAACGGTGCGGATATCATTGGGGATCCTTGCGGCACTGATCCTGATGATCGCTGTAAGTAATTTCCCTGTCATTACGGAAAGCATGAAGATTAATAAAGACACGGAAGCATATTATGAATACATCCATGAGTATAATAAGAATTTTATGAATTTCAGGACTGATTTTATTAATGCCTCCGGGCAGCCAGTTACATGTGGTACCCGGAGGCGTTTAAATTATTGCAAAGATTGATTTTTCAAGGTGGCAATCTGTTCCTCGAGAGCCTTGATCTGTGCATCCTTGGCAGCGTTCTCTGCTTCTATTTCGGCGTTTTTAGCTTTCAATTCAGAACTTTCAGTTTCCATTTCAGTATTTTTGGCATTCAGTTCTTTCATTTCCTGTTTCAGTTTTTCATTTTTTGTTTCCAATTCGGCTTGCTTCTTTTGAAGTTGTTCCACCATATATACTTCCGTGTTGTGGTCCATGATGCGAAGGGCTTCTGAAAACATAGTAATCAACTCCTTTGGTTGTTGGCGAAAAGAAACGAGATCTTGATAGTATTCTAAAAATTCGGGATGACTGTTTACCAATGTACAGATCCTTTCCGGGTCTGTGGCGGTAAAAAAGGTTAGCCAGGCATCTTCTTTTGTACTTATATTTTGTACTACCGATCGAAAGGTGTCAAGTGAAATCAAAGTCAGGTTATCCAGTAGTCTGAGGTCGATTCCGCTATCGAAAGCGGATATTTTTTTATGAATATACTGTGTTGTCTCATGAAACAGCGGTGGACTTTGTTCCATGAAAATAATAAGATGGACAGGACACATATCATGATATTTAAAATGTGTATTTTTATATTTTAATGAATTATATTGTCGCATGATCATGTCTGCGAGATAGCAGCTGCACCGCTCACCGGGAAAATCATAACCGATTTTCTGCATCTCAACATTTACCAGAGCACCGTTCTGGAGTTTTACAATAATATCCGCAATAACAAAAGAAGCAGTTTCGCTGATCTGACAGCCTTCCCGGTTCAAAATGGCTTCAATCGTTACTTTTTGTTTTAGTAGACAGGAAAGCAAATGCTCCAGTCTTTCGGGGTTCCCGTTTGGAACCAATACGTGCCGGAATACCGTGTCGTAAGTAATGGCAAGTCCACGTTTTCCCATAATGAATTCCAGAAGTCTCTCCTGTGCGGCAGTTTGCATGGAATGAAATACGTTTAATGTAGTAAGATCCGTTTCCTCCCGGATTCGTCTGCGGGCTTCCTCCTCCGAGCAAGGCGCACCCAAAATATCAGTAATAGAGTATCTGTGCTGTGTGTTTTCCTGTGTCATAGGCAAAATCTCCTTTGTAAGTTTGTATCATTTAAAGTGGTTGAAAAATGGTTGGCGAAATGCCGGATATTTTGAATGTTTTTACATAAAGAATAAAACCAAGGTAACTATAGCATGAAAAATGAGGATAAGCAAGAGAGTAACAGTATAAAATGCTACCCTACTTGCTTTTATAGTAATTCAATAAAAGATAGAAGAGCATCGTATTGTTCGGAACTCAATTTGGCAGAAGCGGCCAAAAGAGAAGCTTGTTTTTCTGTAAGATGGACAGTTTGTTCATTTTTTTCTAGAAAAAACTGTGATACAGTGATTCCAAAAGCATCACATATTTTTACAAGGGAGGGGATGGTAGGGAGCATCTGTTTTCTATACCAAGAAGAGATTGTAGATTGTGTAAGCCCAGAATGTTCGGCGAGCTGGTACTCTGTCCAGTGATGAGCTTCTCGTAATTCTGTTATACGTTTTAAAACATTTATCATAATAATCACCGTACTTAGTTTTTTCGTTAATTATAGTAAAAAATATCGTTGTAAAATAATATTTATAAGCGTATACTAAAAACGATAATACATATTACTATAAAAGAGGGAGATGAAAAGTATGGCTTTGATGGAAGCTAAATGTACAAATTGTGGAGGAAAATTACAAATAGACAATAAGAAGGAAGCCGCTGTTTGCCCATATTGTGGAAGCACTTTTATTGTTGAAAAAGGAATACAATTATATAATCAATCTTGCAATGTCTATGGCGAAAAAATTAGCATATATAAAGAAGAATCGCAGCAAGAAACAGCTACGGAATTATATAATACAGGAATGAAAGCATTAGAGGCAACATCGTATGACCTAGCAATGAAATGTTTTAATAGAATTAAAGAAAATTATCCCAGTGATTATAGAGGAGCATTAGGTTTATTGCAATATTGGTATAAACAAGAGGGGGTAATTAATAAAGAATATCTTGATAAAGAATATAGAGAAGCAAGTCTTTTAGCAAATTCTGAAGAACAAAGAGAAAAAGTTTCAAGTATTTATAAGCTTGTGCAAAATAAATATAAAAGAATAGAAGAAAAAAGACAAGCAGAGGAAGATGAAAACTGGGAAAAGTTGATTGGGGAAGCGGAAGGAAAATACAAAGAAGCAAAATTTGGCTTATTTGGGTTAATAGCATGGACGATAATATATATAATTCTTTTTTTAATATTAAAATCAAATGAGTCAACCATAGGATCTATAATTGCTTTCTTTTTAGGAATAGGTTTGGTTCCTTTTGTGCCGACAGTAATATATTTATTAATACAGATTATAAAAGAGATAGAAAATGCAAAAAGACATTTGGATGTATGTCTAAGACATGATTCAAATAGTCTGTATTGGGAGTGGCATTAGAAAATAGATAAAATTTAAATGAACATTAAGGTTATAAGTAACATCTTCTCTTGCAAAGTCCGCACCTTTATCATAAAATGAGAGTACCTTACAAAGGAGGTGCTTACGATGAACCTTGTAATTACTATCAGCCGAAGATTTGGAACAGGAGCCAGTCTGATCGCACAGGAGTTGTCTGAGAAGCTGGGGGTGCCGGTGTATGATAAGGCGTACATAGAGCATGAGCTGGATGGTGACAGTTATGCTACGGAAGCGGAGGTTATTAAGGGGCTGGCGGAACATCCCTGCATCATTTTGGGACGTTGTGCATCCGAGATCCTGAAGGATCAGCCGAATGTATTTAACGTGTATGTGTGCGCGGATAAGGAAGATCGTATTGAACGTATCATGAAGAAGGAAAGTCTTCCTCATGATGAGGCAAAAGAAATGCTTGAGAAAAATGATGCGGAGCGCGCCGACTATTATTATGAAAATACCGGTAAAGTGTGGGGTGATGTGAATAACTACCACATGATCCTGGATACCACCAAGCTGGGAATCGAGAACTGCGCGGATATTCTGATCCGGTATTTTGAGAGAGTGGAAATCATTTGATAGAATAAACTTACCCATGAAAAGCCCTTTCGGACAGCTTGCTGTCAAGAAGGGCTTTTTATGCGGGAAGTAAACGAACATGAGCAAGTAGGACGATAGTCCGGAATGCGAATGGGCGTTACGATTTCGAGAGTACGCAGTACGGAGAAATCGTTTAGACTATGAATAGTGTATAAATGCGAAACAGATGCCCAATACGGACATCTGTTTTTGTATATACAAGAATCGGTTATTAATAGATGCTTGTACAGAAATCGGTATCTGGCAAATATATAATAATAAAATCAATCAATAACGTAACAGCATAAAGTTAAAAATATATTTTTAAATATAACAAAAAATGATATATGCAATTAAAATTTTTAATCAAATTATGAAACGAGAGAAATACGGAATAAAATAGCCTTTTTCCAGAATTTATAGGTATATGACAAAAATGTCACATTAAAATACATCAATTAACAAGATAAGAACATAACTTGCTTACAGAAATTATGAGTGTTAAGATAGTGCAATCAGATAAGTGAAAATAGTAAAAATAGCAGGTTTTGAAAATAAAAAGTAATCATATGGCAGGAGGATTCCCATGAACAGCGCAGACATTGCAGCAAAATATCAGAAAACTTATTTTATGCCCCCCGAGGTGACCTACGACTGGGTGAAGAAGGACAGCATTACCAAGCCCCCTATCTGGTGCAGCGTTGACTTGAGAGATGGTAACCAGGCTTTGATCGATCCCATGAGCCTGGAAGATAAGCTGGAATTCTTCAAGCTGTTGGTAAAGATCGGTTTCAAGGAGATCGAGGTTGGTTTTCCTGCTTCTTCCGATACCGAGTACAATTTTATCCATGCCTTGATCGAACGCGACATGATTCCCAATGATGTGACCATTCAGGTGTTGACGCAGGCGAGAGAACATATCATCCGCAAGACCTTTGAAGCGGTAAAAGGTGCGCCCCACGCAGTGATCCATCTATACAACTCTACTTCCGTAGAGCAGAGAGAACAGGTATTTAAGAAAGATAAAGAAGCCATCAAGAAGCTGGCAGTAGACGGCGCCCGGATGTTAAAGAATCTGGCAGACGAGACCGAAGGCAACTTCACCTTTGAGTACAGCCCTGAGAGCTTTTCTCAGACCGAGGTGGATTATGCACTGGAAGTCTGCAATGCAGTACTGGATGTATGGAAGCCTACCGCTGACCGCAAGGCCATCATCAATCTGCCCACCACCGTACAGGTGGCAATGCCCCACGTATTTGCCTGTCAGGTAGAATATATGCACAAGCATTTGAAATATCGTGACAATGTAGTACTCAGTGTACATCCTCACAATGACAGGGGCTGTGGCATCAGTGATGCGGAGTTCGGCGTACTGGCCGGAGCAGACCGTGTGGAAGGTACTTTGTTCGGCAACGGCGAACGTACCGGTAACGTGGATCTGGTAACTGTTGCGCTGAACATGATGTGCCACGGCGTGGACAGTGGACTGGATTTCTCCCATATTATGGAGATCCGCGAAGCTTATGAGAACTTCACCGGCATGAAGGTACATGAAAGAGTGCCCTATGCAGGAGATCTGGTATTTACCGCATTTTCCGGTTCCCATCAGGATGCCATCAGCAAAGGTATGGCATGGCAGAAGGAAGGCAAGACCGGCAAGCGTTGGGATATCCCTTATCTGCCCATCGATCCTGCGGATGTGGGAAGAGAGTACGAATCCGATGTTATTCGTATCAACAGTGTATCCGGTAAGGGCGGCGTAGCGTTCGTATTGAAGCAGCAGTTTGGCTTCTCGCTGCCCGCAGCCATGAAGGAAGAGGTTGGTTATCTTGTAAAAGGTATTTCCGACAGACGTCATCAGGAATTACTTCCCAAGGAGATCTATGCGATCTTCGAGGAAAATTATATTTATCCCCGCAGCATCTTCAACATTCCGGAGTGCCACTTCAAACAGGAGAACGGCATTCAGGCAGAGGTGACTATCGAGCAGGGCGGAGCTTCCAGAGCCATTACTACTATGGGTAACGGACGTCTGGATGCAGTCAGCAATGCCATCAAGACATACTTTGGTATTACCTACGAGTTGTCTGTATATGAAGAGCATGCAATTTCCAGAGGCTCCAATTCCAAGGCTGCCACCTATGTTGGTATCGTCCATGACGGTAAATTCTACTGGGGCGTCGGCGTAGATGAAGATATTATCAAGAGTTCTATCGCCGCACTGGTGTCCGCGGTGAATAAGCTGGCAGTAGAACAGCATATTACCTCCGGCAGAGAAGAGCGGATCGTGGAGATCATCAGTTTCATCCAGAAGAACTATGTGGATGTGACACTGGATATGCTGGTAGATACTTTCCATCTCTCCAAGCCTTACCTGTCCAAGTACATTAAGGAAAAGGCCGGCATGACCTTCCAGGAGGTCGTTCGGGAAGAGCGCATGAAAAAAGCAAGAATGCTCTTAAAGGAGACCAATCAGACGGTGGAGACCATTGCAGCCAACGTTGGTTACGAGAATGTGGAGCACTTTAACCGCCTGTTCAAAAAGGCATATGACATGACTCCGGTACAGTATCGGAAACAGAGTGCGGAATAAAGTACGCCAGGGAGCTGCGCCATGCGCATTCGTAGACGCGTTGCGTCTACTTCATGTACGGCTGTCGCCGTATAAATCCAAAAATAAAAACATGTCCCTGTGAGCAAGCTCCCGGGACGTGTTTTTATTTTTGTCTTTGCATGGCTTGTAGCTTTTAACATAATGACAGGTCTTAAAAACAAAAATAGGTAGAAATATTTGTTTTTTTCGATTATGATGAAAACATAGAGCAAGAGAATTCGCAGTCTGGCATTCCGCCGGAGCGTAACGAAAGAAAACATAAATGTAAGAGGCTTACATCGTAAGCAGACAGGAGTAGAAAAATGGAAATGAAAGAGACGATTCTGAAAACTTTCGCAGAAGTATTTGGAGATGCAGAGGGCACCAAGGCTTATTTTGCACCGGGACGTGTAAATCTGATCGGTGAACATACCGACTATAACGGCGGACACGTTTTCCCCTGCGCACTGACCATCGGTACCTATGGTGTGGCAAGAAAGAGAAACGACAATAAGCTGCGTTTCTATTCCATGAATTTCGGACATCTGGGAGTGATCGAATCTTCTCTGGATGATCTGGTACCCAGCAAGGAAGCAGGCTGGACCAATTATCCCAAGGGAGTGATCTGGGCTTTCGGTGAGAAGGGCATGAAAGTGACTTCCGGTATGGATCTGCTGCTGAACGGTAATATTCCCAACGGTTCCGGACTTTCCTCTTCCGCTTCTGTAGAAGTGCTGACCGGCTACATTCTGAGAGATTTCTTCGGATTTGATGTGACCAATCAGGATCTTGCACTGATCGGACAGTTCTCCGAGAACAAATACAACAAGGTAAACTGCGGTATCATGGACCAGTTTGCCATTGCCATGGGCAAAAAGGATAATGCTATTTTTCTGGACACCGCAACTCTGGAATATGAGTACGCACCGATCCATCTGGAAAATGCGAAGATCGTTATCGCATGCAGCAATAAAAAGAGAGGCTTGGGAGATTCCAAGTACAATGAGCGCCGCAGCGAGTGTGAGACTGCACTGGCAGAGCTTCAGCAGGTAGTGAAGATCAAGACGCTGGGTGACCTGGATGAGGAGACCTTTGAGAAGTTCAAGGCTATTATCAAGAGTGATGTCCGCAGAAAGCGTGCAAAGCATGCAGTATATGAGAATCAGAGAACGATCCGTGCGGTAGAAGCGCTGAAGAACAATGATGTGAAGCTGTTTGGTGAGCTGATGAATGCTTCCCATGTATCTTTGCGGGATGATTATGAGGTAACAGGTATCGAGCTGGATACTCTGGTAGAAGAAGCATGGAAGGTAGACGGTGTTATTGGTTCCCGTATGACCGGTGCCGGTTTCGGCGGATGTACCGTAAGCATTGTAAAGGATGAGGCTATTGACACCTTTATCGATCAGGTAGGCAAGGCATATAAGGAGAAGATCGGTTATGCAGCTGATTTCTATGTAGTAGAGATCGGTGACGGCCCCCAGACCCTGTAAGAAATTAAGATCCGACGAGAATAGAGAGTGCGATGCCGGAGAAATCCGGTATTGCAGAATGGAGAAAAAATGGATATTCAGGTATTAATTCGTAAATTGGTATCCTACGGAGTACAGACAGGACTGGTTCCGGAGGAAGATGTGATCTACACGACCAACCGTCTGTTGGAGCTGTTTGAACTGGATGAACTGGAAGAGCGCGACGATGTGACCATGCGTGAGGATGAACTGGAAGAGGTTCTGAAGGGCATGCTGGATTACGCTTATGAAAAAGGCATTCTCAAGGAGAACAGTGTGGTATACCGTGACCTTTTCGATACGAAGATCATGGGACTGTTGATGCCCAGACCCAGTGAAGTGATCCGTCATTTTCATGAGTTGTACGAGCAGGTATCTCCTGAGGCAGCTACCGACTATTATTATAAATTGAGCAGAGATTCCGATTATATCCGCCGCTATCGTATCTGCAAGGATATGAAATGGGTAGCTCCCACCAAATATGGCGATCTGGATATTACCATCAACCTGTCCAAGCCCGAGAAGGATCCCAAAGCCATCGCCGCAGCAAAGCTGGCAAAGCAGTCCGGTTATCCGAAATGCCTGCTGTGCCGTGAAAATGAAGGTTATGCAGGCCGTGTGAATCATCCCGCCCGCCAGAACCACCGCATCATTCCGGTGACCATCAATGGCAGCCAGTGGGGATTCCAGTATTCTCCGTATGTATATTACAATGAGCACTGCATCGTATTTAACTCTCAGCATGTGCCTATGAAGATTGAGCATGCGACCTTCTGTAAGCTGTTTGATTTCGTAAAGCAGTTCCCTCATTATTTTGTAGGTTCCAATGCGGATCTGCCCATCGTAGGCGGTTCCATCTTAAGCCACGATCATTTCCAGGGTGGGCATTACGAGTTTGCCATGGCAAAAGCTCCTGTAGAGAGAACCTTCTCTGTAGCCGGTTTCGAGGATGTGGATGCCGGTATCGTGGCATGGCCTATGTCTGTCATCCGTCTCAGCGGTACGGATACTGATCGTATCATTGCACTGGCAGATGTGATCCTGAACAAGTGGAGAGAATATACGGATGAAGAGGCATTTATCTATGCCTACACCGATAACGAGCCTCATAACACCATCACTCCCATTGCCAGAAAGAGAGGAGACAAGTTCGAACTGGATCTGGTGCTGCGTAACAATATCACCACAGAGGAGCATCCGCTGGGAGTCTATCATCCCCATGCAAAGCTGCATCATATCAAAAAAGAGAATATCGGCCTGATCGAGGTTATGGGTCTGGCAGTACTGCCTGCCCGCCTGAAGGGTGAGATGGCGCATCTGAAGGAAGCAATCCTCGCCGGTAAAGACTTAAGAGCTGATGAGGAATTGGCAAAGCATGCAGACTGGGTAGACGAGTTCCGTCCGAAATACGATGCCATCACTGCTGAGAACATCGACGGTATCGTAGAGAAGGAGATCGGTCTGGTATTCATGCAGGTATTGGAAGATGCCGGTGTCTATAAGAGAACCGAGGAAGGACAGAAGGCTTTCGACCGTTTTATTAAATGCTTGTAATAATAGTTCAGCCATAGAATGACAGAACCGGCGATTGGGTGCTTGCACACAAAGCGACGGAGAGCGTGATAACGCGACTTTGCGAATGGCGCGGTCTGAACGTTTGTTGTAAAATGTTTGTTGCGAGGAAAAGGAATTGTGGTGACACAATTCTTCAGACTGTAGACAAAGCTCCTTCCTGTGAGGGAGCTTTGTCTACAGTCTGTTTATTTACCGTTATCTTCTCTTTTCCGAATCATGCCTCTTACTTTTTATAGTACCATCTTCCTGTATAGGGTGTAAGTCGTCACTGATGGTTCGTATAAATAATTTTACGCGTTTTTGCTGTATTTTTTAAGGCGCAAGATTTGTATAATTCCGATAATTGTAGTATACTGTAGGAAAAAATTTTCGTAACACATCAGTTCACCATGTATTACAGAAAAGAGGTTATATTTCAAATGAAAAAGCAAAGCAAAGTAACCAGTCAGTCTGCCATGCTGCAGCAAAACACAAGATCAACCTATCGGATACTGATCATCAGCATCGTTATGCTGATCCTGTTCATCGGATCCAACATGTATCTGAGCCGGATCAATTCCCAGCAGCTGGAAGCTACCATGTATCTGAACCAGTATCGTCTGGGTTCCAAGACGCTGACCGCTGCCGTACAGTCTTACGCAGTCACCGGAGACCAGACCTACTATGACAATTATATGAAGGAATTAAACGAGGACAAAAATCGTGACATTGCCTGGGAAGGTCTTCAGAAAGACGGTCTGACCGACAATGAATGGGCACTGTTAAACCATATTGCTGAAATGTCCAACGGTCTGGTTCCTCTGGAAGAAGAAGCCATGGATAAGGCCGGTTCCGGAGATACACAAGCAGCTATTTCTTATGTATTTGGTGAGGAATATGAATCTACCGTACAGGAGATCACTGCAACCACAGATAATTGTATCAATGATATCCAGGCACGTATGGCTCAGAAGCAAAATACTCTGAATCTGATAATGATCACTACCATGGTGATTTTCATTCTCTGCTTCCTGACCATTGCCCGCAAGATTGTCACCACACTGACCTTTGCAAAACAGGAACTGCTGATTCCCATTGTAAAAGTATCCGAGCAGATGAAAGTACTTGCGCAGGGACATTTTGACAGCCGTCTGGATCTGCCGGAGGATGACAGTGAAGTCGGCATCATGGTGCAGGCCGTTCATTTCATGAACGACAACTTTACCAAGATGATCACCGAGATTTCCGAGATCTTAGGTCAGATGGGTCAGGGCAATTACCGTGTAGAGCCTACGGAAGAATATGTCGGTGACTTTGTACAGATCAAGGATTCCATGGTGAAGATCATTGCCGATATGAAGAAGACACTGTCCACCATTCAGGTCAGCGCACAGGAGATCGATGGTGGTTCCGAGCAGCTGGCACAGGCAGCTACCGATCTGGCAGAAGGCTGTACCGCACAGGCCTCCAAGATTTCCGAAGCATCCCAGATGATCGACGCTATGGCAAAGAGTATTGAAGAAAAAGCCAGAGTTGCACAGGAGACCGCAGATATCTCCAAGCAGTCCGCACAGACGGTTGCTGATGGCAATGCCAAGATGCAGGAACTGAAAGTCGCAATCGGTGAGATCAGTAAATGTTCCGAGGAGATTCGTTCTATCATTCAGGTCATTGAGGATATCGCTTCCCAGACCAACCTCCTGTCACTGAATGCCTCCATCGAGGCTGCCCGTGCCGGAGAAGCAGGCCGCGGATTTGCTGTCGTAGCCGAGCAGGTCAAGAATCTGGCGGAACAGTCCACCGAGGCTGCCGGAGAGACCACAAAGCTGATCGAGAGCACCATCGATGCTGTCAACAAGGGAATCGCCATTGCAGAAGAAACCGAAGCCAGCATGGATCAGGTAATGGAAGAAGCCGAGGCTTCTACCAAGCGTATGGATGATATGGCACAGGCCCTTCAGGCTGAAGTGTCCAGCGTCCAGCAGATCGATGAAAACATCGCTCATGTGGCCGGAATCGTGGACAACAACTCCGCATCTTCTCAGGAGACCGCCGCTGTCAGCGAAGAACAGTCCGCGCAGGTACATACTATGTTACAGCTGATGCATCAGTTCCAGATCTAGTTTTCAGAATGATAAAGCCTGAGTGCTTCTAAAGAAGCCTCAGGCTCAGACTGTAGACAAAGCTCCTTCCTGTGAGGGAGCTTTTCTTGTGTCATGACTGCAAAAATTATGTACTTACAAGCATATAAGAAGTAGTGAAAATGCCGTATTTACGGGACTTTTCACTACTTTTTTGGTATAATGAAAGTATCAAAATAAAGGCGGTGTTTCCTATGATGACACAGAATGCAGATAAGAAAAGAGAACAGATTCAGATGTTCTGCATGGATGACCTTGTTCCGCAGGATCATCTGCTGCGCCTGATTGACCAGGCAATCGACTGGAGTTTTATCTATGAACTTGTGATCGATAAATACAGTGCAGACAATGGCCGCCCCAGCATGGATCCGGTCATGCTCATTAAAATTCCATTCATCCAGTATCTGTACGGCATCCGAAGCATGCGCCAGACAGTAAAAGAAATCGAAGTCAATGTCGCATACCGATGGTTCCTCGGTCTGGAAATGATGGACAAGGTTCCCCATTTCTCTACGTTTGGAAAGAATTATACCAGACGCTTTAAGGATACTGATCTTTTTGAACAGATCTTTTCCCGTATCCTGCAGGAATGCTATAAATACAGACTGATTGATCCTTCCGAGGTCTTCGTGGATGCCACCCATGTAAAAGCACGGGCAAACAGCAAAAAGATGCGGAAACGGATTGCAGATGAGGAAGCACTGTTCTTCGAAGAGCAGTTAAAGAAGGAAATCAATGAAGACCGGGAAGCGCATGGGAAAAAGCCTCTGAAAGAAAAGAAGGAAGATCCCAAAGATCCCCCCTCCTGTGGTGGCAGCTCTGATGGAAAAGAAGAAAAAACGGTCAAGGAAAGTACAACGGATCCGGAAAGCGGATGGTTCCGAAAGGGTGAACATAAAAATGTTTTTGCGTATTCCGTGCAGACAGCCTGTGACAAAAACGGATGGATTCTGGGTTATAGTGTAAATCCCGGCAACCAGCATGACAGCCGGACATTTAAATCCCTGTATGATAAGATAAAAGACATTGGCATTCAGACACTGGTAGCCGATGCAGGATACAAAACACCAGCGATAGCAAAGTTACTTCTGGATGATGGTATCACACCGCTTCTGCCGTATAAACGCCCCATGACCAAAGATGGTTTTTTCAAAAAAGCCGAGTATGTGTATGATGAATATTTTGACTGCTATGTATGCCCGAATGATCAGGTGCTGGCTTATCATACGACGAACCGTTCCGGATACCGGGAATACAAGAGCTGCGGAATCGTCTGTGAAGGATGTCCATATCTGAAGCAGTGCACAGAAAGCAGGGATCATGTGAAGGTAGTGACCCGGCATATCTGGGAGCCGTACATGGAAAAGTGTGAGGATATCCGGCATACGATTGGGATGAAGGAAGTGTATGCGCAACGGAAAGAGACCGTAGAGCGCCTCTTCGGAACAGCAAAAGAAAACCACGGATTACGCTATACACAGATGATAGGAAAAGCCCGGATGGAAATGAAAGTCGGGCTTACGTTTGCCTGCATGAATCTGAAAAAACTGGCAAAGATGATAGCCAGGAAGGGAAAAAGGGGAACCCAAAAGTGTTTATTATTGATCAAGTACACACTTTTTGAACCCAAAACAAGAAAAACGCTTCTGGAGTGCTGACCAAAAGCGTTTTGTCTACAGTCTGAACATTTACCTTCAGGGTAAATGTCCCTTCCTCTGATGTATAGGATTTCTTCATATCAGCTTTTAAAAAATATTCTTTTATCAGATAAATATGGACATTTCCTCTGTTTTCCAGAGAATAGTCCATTGTAATCTGCCGTTCCAATGGATTTTCCAATTCAGCAACCGCAAACTTGTTTCCCTGAAGCATATTCAGGCTCTCACACTGTCCTGCAACATGAAAATCCTCGATGTTTTCCCCTGACACGAGAAGTATCTTTGCATTCTGCATATAAGTATCCTGCAGATCCACTGTCATATTTCCTTCTCCGGAAACCGCCTCGCCAAGTTCTATTTTTTCTATCTGTAACGTCTGGAACAGATATTTTGCAGTAATTTCTTCAATCGTCTGGTTTTCGCCTACTGTATACTGCTCTCCTGACGTCACTTTCGTTCCATACGAAACCTCATTCTCCGTCTTATCATTGGGGATTGCAAACATGTCAATTTTTATTCCCTGTTCTGCAATCTGATCCACCATATTTTCAAACTGCCTGATTGCAGTTTCTGTTTCGCTTTGATCCCGCAGAGAAATTTCCCCGTCGGAAATAAATACCACTCTTTTATCTGCCACCGCACTGTCAAACATATCAGCCGCCGTTTCCAACGCCACCGCTGGGGTGGTGTAGCCCTGCAGTTTTACCGTCTCGAGTGCATGTCTGGTTTTCTGATTAATGTTTCCGAAATCTTCCTCATAAACAATTTCTGTGTTATATACCAGCAATGCCACTTCGTATTCTTGTGGCAACGCCGACGCTATCATGCATGCGCTGTCTGCTGCCTCAATCCACTGTCCGTCTCCCTGCATTGATTTGCTTGCATCCAGCAAAAATATAATCTGTTTCTTTTCAGTAATTTCATCCTTTTCTGCTGCAAGAGCCCTTACTGGAAACAGCAAAGAAAACCCTATCAGCAGCATTAATAATTTAATTGTTATCTTCTCTATTTTTTCCATTTTTCTCCATATATCTTACTGACCATGCCAGATAACTTACTCCGCACCAGATTACTGCGCCCCAAACCGCATAGGCAGCTTTCTTATTCACCATCAGAAATACCATTCCCACGACCAGTTCGGTCACAACTATGATTTGCGCTTTTTTCCAATGACTTTCTTTTCATTACGCTTATAGTTTATACCTGAGTAATTCTGAAATCTCTTATACGTTGAATTTTCGACATAATTTGTCACTTTTTCCGTAAACGCACTATAGTATGTACCTTTGAAATTGGTATAACTTGTCATCTCTATAGCACAAAACTCTTTTACTTTAATTCTCGTCATTAGATATATAAGCAAATTATGTTTTTATTAACGTCGTTCAGTATTTTAGTTAGCAACCACCAGTTCAACTGGTGGTTTAATATTAGCCCTAAAAAGGGCTGATTGCATACACGCCTAAAGGCGGGTATCACAAGCTTTGTTACTGGTCCTCTATAAAGAGGTACTTCTGTTTTCTTCTTTCCTTGACTCTTCCGACTGTTCTTGGATATATTTCTTTATTGCATCTTCTGTAATATTACCAAT
>OJKY01000670.1_pt1 | contig 25158 bp, 28 predicted proteins | sample 1596571 | NCBI WGS metagenome assembly OJKY01 (sample SAMEA4350170, study PRJEB24818) | metagenome | biome: human; feature: gut; material: faeces | place: Denmark | collected 2013-09 | reverse complement strand
AATTCCTGCTCATTTAGGCAGATTTCCTTGCGGATGGGTCGTGTGCGGTCTGGCATATCAAAGAACTCCTTTCACTTTACAACGGACACCTTTTTGCCGTTTGTTGAGTATGGCGGCAAAAATTTTTTCCTTTCACTTTACAACGGACATTTTTAAGTCAAAACGCAGGTATCGAAACGGAAGATTTTCAAAAAATATGCGCCCCTGCTTTTGCGAAAGCGGGAGCGCGTTGTATCTGCGGATATGAGATTTGAGAGAGTAGCAAGCACATCCGGTGTCCGTACACACCGGAAAAATGAGCGGTTCAGCCTTGCGCCCGAACTGCTCATTTTGTTGTTGGGGAATCCCCACCCCCCTTTCATGTCTGAATTGAAAATACTTCCTGAACTTTTCAGAAAGCCCTTGCTTTTATTCGCTTTGACGATTATAATTATACTGTGATTTTATAAGCAGACGCGGAACTTAACTGCAACAGGAGTGCTACCCATGAAGTATTTATCTATCGCGCAAACCGCCGAACGCTGGGGCATCTCCACCCGCCGTATTCAGATTTTGTGCGGCGAGGGGCGCGTCCCCGGTGCTATCCGCATTGGCTCGGTCTGGGGGATTCCAGAGGACGCAGAGAAGCCAGCGGACGCGAGAATCAAGAACGGCAAGTATATCAAAAAAACTGCCGAAAATGAAAAATAAGCCGCAGATTATATCAGCGACTCTAACTCGAAATAATGGGGTCTATTCCACCTCGCGGGTGCGAATGGGCGCACTGATCCCTTGTCACGAATCTACCTAAATCGTCGATTCGACAAACGATGACAGTGTTTGACAAAGATTTTGTCCTTCCGAGACAGGATAGGTCTTCTTGTGTCAAGTAGGAACTAAAAAAATTTTGAGATTTTACAAGCCGTTCATAGATGGGCAACCATCCGTGAACGGCTTGCTGCATTATTCATCTCCCTTCGCAGATTCAAAGATGTCTTTGAACTTCCATTGGATTTCAATGTTATCCGCATCATGGATAAAGATGGATTTTATAAAAGCGTGAGTCAGTTCAAAGGTAAGCGCGGTCTGATTACGGTACTGTTCACAGACCTGATTCACTCTCTCATCGGAACAGGAACACTCGGAGTCGAGTTCCTGCATTCGGTCATGCGCTTTTTGGATTGCCTCAGCATTCTCGGCCAGCTTCTTGTCAAAGGCCGTCTTCTGTTTGAGGTATTCAGCTTTTGAAATGCTGCCGGAGGTGTATTTTTCATAAAGCCTCAGCTTTCCATTTTTGAGCTGATCCGTCTGTGTCTGCAAGGCTTTCAGTTTTGCAGCACAGTCCTTTATTGCGGTTTTGCGGATGTCTCCAACTTCTCTGTTCTGAACAGCCTGTTTTTCTGTAAAGGCCAAGAAATCGCCAATCGCATTGTAAACAATATCTTCCAGACGGCTCTCGCTGTACTTTTCTCCAACACGGCATTCTGTATCTCTGTCATGGTTAGAGTGATGGCAAGTATAAAATACGCTCCCATCTTTTAGCTTGCGTCTTGTCATCGTGCGCTTGCAGTTGCCGCAGCAGACAAGACCACGCAGCGGATAATCGGTTACCTTACGGGGTTCGTGATTGCCTCTGCGAATGACACGCTGAGCAAGCAGGAAGGTTTCTTTGCTGATGATCGCTTCGTGTGCTCCCTCGACAATGATGGGTTCCTGCGGGACAGTTTTCCTGCTGCCAACACCGCAGCTTTTCCGTTTGTGGCTAACCAGAGTTCCTGTGTAGACCTGATTTTTCAGGACGCGAAGCACCATAGCCACATCCCAGCTGATTTTCTCGCTCATGTAGTTGAACTTTTTCGTATTCCCGTTTTTGGACTGGAAATACTGTCCAGGTGTCGGGATGTCCTCGTCATTCAGCATTTTAGCAATCGCAGAGGTATTGCTTCCGGCCACAGCCGCCTCGAAGATACGCTGGACAATCTGGGCAGAGTCAGGATCGATTGCAAGAGCATTTCTCTTTGTCGGGTGCATTCTGTATCCGAAAGGCGCATAGCCGCCGACATACTTGCCCTGTTTCATCATCTGAACTTTGGCTGATGTCGTTTTGACAGAAAGATCTTTGCTGTATGCGGCATAAATGATACTCCGCATCACAACCTCAAGACCTCCGGTTGTGCCTTTGTAATCCTCACTGTCATATCCATCATTGACGGAAATAAACCGGACACCCATAAACGGGAAGGTGCATTCCAGATAGTTCCCGGTCTCGATATAATCACGAGAAAAGCGGGAAAAATCCTTGACGATGATCAGGTTGATCTCGCCGTGGCGCACCTTTTCCATCATTGCGGTGAACTGAGGCCGATTAAAGTTCGTACCGGTATAGCCATCATCGGCAAACTCATGCCGTGGATACTTGGACAGCACCGGATGATTGTCAAGATACCGGTTTATAAGCATACGCTGGTTTCCGATACTGTCACTTTCTGTTTTATTTCCATAACCGGTATCCTCGTCAGCCATAGAGAGGCGAATATAGATGCCGATGGTGTAATCCCTGCTCATTTACATCGCCTCCTGAACTTCCTTGATACTCTGAACGGTCAGCGCATAGATGTCACCATATTTCATGACAAGCTCCACTGCGCTGTCTTCATGGATTTTAACCATTTCAACAGATTCGTCCACCAACTCCTGAGAAAGCTGAGTTGCTGTACTGACGGACTTCATCAGTGTGATCCACTTGTTGTCAACAGACATGGCCTCATTGAATTTGCTGCGGCGCTGAACTGCCTCATCCAGACGGCGAGACAGATCGGCAAACTGCTCATCGTAGCTCTTCTTTGCGAAGGTGTATTCTTCTTCATCCAGAATGCCTTCTGCAAAGTCCTCATAGAGCCTCGTGCGCTTCTTGGATACACCGCTCAGCTTGAGGTTCAGGCTTGTAATGAGAGCGTTCTGTTTGTCGCGGATGTTTTTTTCACCTTCGCTGCCTCTGAGCTTGTCAAGCAATTTGTCATAATCCAGAGCTGCCTTAACTTGAAGCTGGATTGCGGCAAGCACATCTCTTTCAAGCCTGTCCTGCCGGATGTAGTGAGCAGTGCAGTGTTCATAGCGACGGCCAACATAGGTGCTGCATTCATAGAAGGCGTACCAACCGCCGTCCTTGCGTTTGTCTACTTTTTTTCGATGGAAATACATCCTCTTGCCGCAATCGGCACAGAAGATTTTGCCGTCAAAGAGGTTGATCAGCGTGGCTCTGATTTCCTCGGACTTTTGCATCTTTGTCTGCCGTGCTACGGAGGCTGCATTCATGATGTTCTGCACCTTTTGAAAGTCCTCACGGGAGATGATCCCTTCATGGGTGTTCGGGAATACAATCCACTCGTCCTTGTCTTTGATATTGTGGGACTTGATTCCCTTGTAGATGGCAACCATAGACCGGCCAAGTACGGTATCGCCCACATAATGCGGATTGGTCAGAATACCGTAGACCGTCGATTTATGCCAGCCCTTGCAGGAGCATCCGTCTCCGGTTCTCGTGCCGTTCTGACGCTTTCTCAACTCGGTATTGGGCGCACCCAAACGGTCAAGCTCATCAAGGATCATCGGCATCGACCAGCCTTCGATTTTCCGCTGGAAGATAAGCCGTACATACGAAGCGGTCTCTTCATCGATCACCATATTGGTATGCTCTTCATTCCACCGATAGCCATAGGGCAGGTTCCGCTTCTGGAATGTCCCTTGCTCCATCTGGGCTTTCAGCGCCGTGGAAACCTTTCGGGAAATGTCCTTCGAGTAGAGCGCATTGATCATATTTTGCAGCGGAATCATCAGGCTCTCGTTGGAGCCATCCGTGTCAAAATTGTCATAGTTCTCCTTGATGGCGATAAAACGGAGACCAATCTGAGGAAAAATTCGCTCAAGATAAGTCCCGGTTTCAATGTAATCACGGCCAAAACGACTGAGATCACGGACTACCAGACACTTTATCCTGCCGCTTTTGATGTCGGTCATCAGCCGGTTGAACTCCGGCCTGTCAAATACCGTACCGGTATGGCCGTTGTCTATGTAGGTATCGACAAGGCTCAGATACGGACGATCCGCAATGTAGGACTTGCAAATCTCAATTTGGTTCGCAATGACATCCACATTTTCTGATTTGCCGCTGTTCTCAACGGAAAGACGGGCATAGATGGCTGTCGGAAAGATTTGCAGCGGAGCCACTTCGACAACCGGCTCAACTGCTGGCGTAGTTTTTCTGCTTTTTCGTGCCATGCGCTCATCCCTCCTTTATACAGCAATGGCAAGTTCATCAGAGTAACTGAGAACATATTCGAGTGTCTGCTGGTATTCGTCTTTATACTTGAAGACGATTTCGATAACATGGTTCTCATAAATCAGAATACGATCAACGAGAGACATCAGGACGCGACGGTTCAGCTCTTCGATGTTCTCATATTGCTTGAAGAGCGTCACCCAGTTCCTCTCGGTTGTGCCGGTAGTGACCGTCTGCTTCATTTCTTTTTTGACCCGCAGAAGGGCTTCCTGCTTGTCCTCAATGATTTTGGTGTAGCTGTTGCGGAACTCAAAGTATTCCGCTTTATCAATGATACCATCCGAAAGGTCTTCGTACAGCCGGAGCTTGAGCTTTTGGTATCGTTCGATCTCTTCTTCCAGCTTTGTAATCTGTGCTTCATAATTAAATGCCTTCCGGCTCTGGGATGGCAAACGCTCAATCAGCTCAAGCGCTTTTTCAAGGTTGATTACAAGCTCAATCTGGTCATGAATGGCACGGAAAACCTTCTCTTCAACCTCCTTGGCGCTGATGCTATGGGGGCTGCAGGCCCGGCTGTGCTTGTTGGACGAGCACACATAGTAGATGTACTTCTTTGTTTTCGAGGGGACGGTTTTACGGATCATCGACTGCTGGCAGTCACCGCAGAACAGAAAACCGGAAAACAGATGTGCCTCGTCCTGATCGGGAGAACATCGCATATCCCGTTTCATCATGGTTTTGACAGCCATAAAGTCCTCGTAGGAGACCAGTGCTTCGTGAGCATTTTCAACCTTTACCCACTCAGCCTCATCTTTGATTTGTACGACACGGACTTTGTAGTTGGGAGTTCCACGCTTGCCCTGTGCCAGAACGCCGATATAGACTTCATTGGTGAGGATACGCTGGACTGCTTTGTATGTCCATTTTGCGATGTCGCCGGTCTTGAAGACGGTATCGAACTTGACCCCCGCAGAATGCTTGTATTCCATTGGAGAGAGAACGCCCATCTGGTTCAGCCTGTCTGCGATACGGCCAATGGAAAAGCCGTCCTTATACATGGCGAAAATCATTTGCACATACTCACTCACGGCCTCATCCACAATAAGCTGGTTCTTATTCTCCGGGGATTTCTTGTATCCGTAGGGAGCGAACGCACCAACAAACTCTCCGTTCTTTTGCTTGACCTCCAAACTGGATCGGATTTTCATGGAAATATCCTTGCAGTAGGAGTCGTTTATCAAATTTTTGAACGGAATAACAAAGGAGTCAGACTGCGGATCGCCGGTGAGACTGTCATAGGCATCGTTGACGGCAATAAATCGGATACCAAGCTGCGGGAAAATCTTCTCAAGGTAGCGGCCACCGTCAATGTAGTTTCTTGAAAAGCGGCTGAGATCCTTGACCACGATGCAATCAATCCCACCCTTGCGGATGGCATCTTCGAGTTTTTTGAAGCTGGGACGATTGAAGGAAACACCACTGTATCCATCGTCAACAAACGGCTCACAGACCATTTCCAGATCATCATGCCGTGATATAAAGTCCTCGCAGATGGCTCGCTGGCTTGCGATAGAATTGCTCTCCACTTTATCTCCGTCCTCACGGGACAACCGGCAGTAGATTGCCGTTCGGTAAATCTTTTTGGGCATAAAAATAACCTCCGTGTTTCTGTTTGGTGTGATACATCAAATCAGAAAGACGAAGGCTTATGCTTCTCATATGAAGAAAACAAAACAAAGCCACATGACCCTCAAGGCAAGCGGCTCAGTCCATATTTTCTTTTTTGACCTGAGATGATTATACCATCAACCCAAACGGCTGTCCATAGGACCGGGTGAAAAGATTCAATTTGTTCATAATCAGAGACCCCGCAGATAATGTTCCAGACAATCTTCCATCGTGGTATCCGTGCTGGAAAAGCTGATTTTCACCACAGTCTTCCCATCCAGATAGCAGTAAGGATTTTTGATCTGCTGGATAAAATCACGCAGCCGCTCTTCTCGCGGAGCCGCAGGGTCAAGCCGGACGCTGCGGCGCTGGATAAGCTTGCTCCTGTCAACGGTTTTGGGATTGACACTCTTCATTGCTTCGACGCTCATCATGATTTTTCCACCTCCTGATGCCGATAAGCTTTCAGAACAAAAGGATGTGGCAGAGCATCTTTACGGACACTCTGCCACATAGTTTTCATCCTGAAAACTTGTGTATAGCGTGTTGCTAATAGGTTTGTTTCAAGTTCCGGCATATTTGCAGCTCGCACCCCTGCCAGAAGAACTTTACAGTTCCGGGAATACTACGGACTACCAACGGCAAGTTGGTATCACGGGAATCTCACCCCTCCGAGGAACGCTCCGAGCCGCCCCTTGCAACCAAGGGACAGGAGTATCATTGTACCCTGAATCTGCATCATCGCAATCAGCCGCACCACGCGGTGTTCAGGCTCTCTGTTGATCGCTCGCCCCAATGGTGGGGGTCATGGCGGCAGAAGCCAAGTTGCTTCGCAGAAACGGAAAGATCCGTAGCACTGGTTATTCACTTTTCAAGGTGCAGTGAAGAAGGTTTTTATCCCTCTTCACACTACAACGGACATCATCTCTCAAAAACTTGGCACCCCTCAGAAAAAAATTTTTGCTTTTTTTCTGATTGCAGTCATGAGCTTACTCACACGGGATACCGAGAGGCCAGAAGCATCCGCAAATTGCTGCTGGCTCTTCCCGGATTTGATGCAAAATAGATAGACTGCCCGTTCCCGTTCAGTCAGGGTCATGACAAAGGCGTCCTCGTCCTGTTTGATCAGAACCTCATTCATGTAGTCATGCGGGTCTTCCAGCCACGCCGGACTCATGTCTTCACCACCCTCAAAGCTCACATAGTCAAGGGACAGGATGGTCGTTGTAGTGTCCTCAGCCCCCGGAACCGGGATGCCCGTCATAGATCGACGCACCCACTTTTCCTCTGCGCGGAGGGCTTTCATAACCTCACGGCCAACCTCCGTCACTTCGCCGGTGCTCTTGATCCGCACCATGCACTTGCCGTCCTCCGTAGTCCAGAGATCGTAGTCAAATTCTTTCGGGGTTTTCGGGGTTTTCATAGCTCGTCCTTTCCGCTGGCGGGAGCAGCGGAGGGACGAGACTAAAAAAGAGCCGCATGACGGTGAGTTTGCAATCCCATACCGATAAATCAGGTGTTTCCATTTTGGAAACATCTGATCATGCGGCATTAGGAAGACTCACCAATCAGCGGCTCCACAGCACAGCTATCAAAATATTTATTTGTTAATCTCTACCTCTGGTTGAGGTGGAGGAATAACCGCCTCATACTCAGAACATCAAAGACCGTCTCACGGCCACACAACTTGCACTTGGCCTGAACATGACCTCTGGTGTCTTCAAATACAGCGATTGAATTGTGTCCACAGAAGGGACATTTCACCATCCTTGTTTTTTGGTTTGCGATGGCATGACGCGCTTTTCGGATTTTTTCCATCATTTCCTCAGATGGCTCAGAGATGCGGATATTCTTTTTCATGCCCACACCTCCAACGGATCGGAATATTCCCGGTATGGACGATCCTCGATGTAACCGAGCTGTCTCAACCGAATTACAGCCGCCGACTTTGATACAGCGAGCTGCTGGCACAACAGCATCAAGGATAACTTGTCACGGTATGCGAACACCCCCTCGTAGTTGATTAACTTCTTGCCACCGGCGAAATACCACATGGCAAGATCAACCTCTTTCTGCGGCATCAGGATCGCAGCACCAAGAACATTTGCCTGCCATTCATTCCAGTCCTCGCGGGTCTTCAAGTCACGGAGCGAATACGCTGTCCGTGCTGAGTATTTCTTGATACAGTCCGAACGCGCAGCGTCGCTTTCCATCTGGAATAAAATCTGATGGGCGCATTCATGGGCAAGGGTAAAGCGTCTCTTGCCACAGAGCTTGTGGACTTGCCCGGGTTGAATGAAGCTGACATCCAGCAGGATTTGATTTTTACTAAGCGGGATTGTTCGCTTTATGCCTCCATCCTCTGTGATATACTCTGTATCCGCATAGGCGGTCAGACCACAGATGTTCCCATCCGATGACAGACGGGCAAATGACACCTTCATTCCAAGGTAATCCTTTGCGAACTGGTCAATCGGTGTCCCTCGCGCCATGCGCCGGGTATCTTCGGCACTGCTGCCAAAAAAGAAATCGTTAAAATCCTTGGTCACGGCTGCTGCAATTTCTTCGATTTGTTTCTGAGATAAAATCATCATCAGCCCCCCTTTGCTTCAACAAACCACTTGTTGCCCTCCTGAAACAGATAAGATTCTCTGCCACGGATCTGCACCGTGTAGCGGATACCGCCACCTCCCACCTTTTTAGAAGAGGCACGGCACTTATACAAGATCCGGTCAATTTGAAAAATTAGACCGTTGTCCCATCGGATGAAGCGTGGATATAACACCCCCTCCCGATCTACATCCAGATTCACCGAGACATAGGCTTTCCGGCATTGCATACACATTCCTCCTGCCTTTGCTGCATACACACTTGAGTGATACCCCTCTCAATCCAATGTGAAATGCCTTCATTTCTTGAAATTGCTCATACCGACTTGACAAAATGAGCAATTCGGAATAAACTATGAGTAGTTGAAGTGCTCAAACTCATTATAAGCAACTAAATTGCCTTTGTCAATATGTGTGAGCAATTAAATGTCTCAATTTTGCGAATAGGAGTGATGACCCACATGACATTTGGGGAGAAGTTCAAGGCAGAAAGAGAAAAAAAGGGCTTAACCCAGCAGGAAGTCGCGGACGGTCTGGGGATCAACAGGTGTATGATTACCAGATATGAGAACGGAATTTCTTTTCCACGCACAAAAGGGGCATACCGGAGGATTGCAGACTATTTTGAAGTGGATGTCAATTATCTGCTGACCGAAAACGAGGAATTTGTTGTCAGCGCATCCGAACAATATGGTAGTCGTGGCATGAGACAGGCTCAGCAGTTGATTGATGGAATGTCCGGCCTGTTTGCGGGCGGTGAGCTGTCTGATGAAGACAAGGATGCCGTCATGAAGGCATTGCAGGACATTTACTGGGAATCCAAAGCCCGTAATGTTGCAAAATACACACCGAACAAGCACAAGGAATCCAATTCAGGAAGCAACTCTTAACAGAGTCCGCTTTATGGGGCTATTCCTGTGATAGACTATCCTTGGTAAACTGCAACATGAGGGAGGTGCGCGTCCTGTGATGATTCGCTCTGAGGACATTTATAGCAAAGCTAAGAGAATCGTTCGCCGCTGCGGGACAAGAGATACTTTGAAAATCGCCCGTGAACTTGGCATTTATGTCCATCACTTAGATAACTTTAATGAGCTTCTGGGGATGTATACCTACCGGCACAAGGAGCGTCACATCCTTCTGAACGGCAATATGGAACCAATGGTCATGCAAATGGTTTGCGGTCATGAGATCGGCCACGATACCCTGCATCGGGATATGGCAAAGAACAATAACTCTCTGCCTGAGTTTGTCTTATTCGATATGCGATCCAAGCCAGAGTATGAGGCAAACGCATTCGCTGCCCATCTGCTTATCGACGATGATGAGCTGATCGAGTATATGCAACAAGGACTTGATGTGGTGCAGCTTGCAGCAATCATGAACACCAATATTAACCTAATGCTGATCAAGCTGAATGAGATGAACCGCATGGGATGGCGGCTGAATTTACCCTATGTACCTCATGCTGACTTCCTCAAGAATATAAAACCGGAAGGATAGGATGAATATTGGAAGAGATGATTTTGAACACAGAAGACTACATCTTTGACCCATTTCCGCATGAAGGTTTTAGCGGTAGTCTCTATCTGGCAACGGCGAAAGACGGAAAACCGCCAATGCTTCTGATAAAACATGAAAATCCATGCTCCGCTTGCAATGAGTTCATGTTTTCGAGATTGGCAGAACTTCTGCACATTTGCGCACCGAAGGTCTATTTGTTTCAGGTGGCAAAAGCAGACAAGGCCCTATTTGCTTCTTCGTATGTGGTTGGAATCGAATACATTGACGGACTGCGACGCTTTAAGTTGGATGAGCTGTTTGATAAACAGGAATGGCAGCACGAATATGCCGAAAACTACGCGCTTGCAGTCATATGCAGTCAGGATGATAGTGTGCAGATGTCTATGACCCCGGATGGTCATATCATCAGTTTTGATTATACGGAATGCTTTTATTTCCCTCCATCACCCGCAGTTTCTTTTGACTGCGATGAAGATTTAAGGATTGAATATATCAACCGGTATCTCAAGTCATGTGAACGCGGTACGCATAACATCCTTGCGAATGCAGGAGCCACAGTTTTACAGCGTCATCTCAACAAACACAGTATTGAAGAAGTCTATCCCATCTACCATACGCCGTTCAAGCGGCTGATTGCACTGACGAAGGATGAAATCGAAGCCGCAGCCGCCCCCCTCTATGAAATTTATCCGGTTGAGATCGGCGTATATTTTGAAACCTACATAGAGATCATGCAAGCCAAATTGAAAAGCTATCTCTCCACTATCGAGGGGCATGGATGAAGCAAGGAGAAGGCTATGAGTAAATCTGATGTGATGAAAGATTTTTTGAAGAAAACGGTACTGCCGGTAATTCTGGCACTGCTATTGTTTTCGATTTTTAGCCGGATATTTACGGAAAACGGGACAACGGACTACTTTCTTGTCTGGCTGGCTTGTGGTGTGCCATTTGGTATCGGCAAGATGTTTACGCTGATCCCGATTGGAATGGATATTTCCGGGACGGTTGGTGTTTTCGCGCTGAACATTGTTCTTGGCGGTCTGATAGGCGGCGTGATTTTAATTTGGAAACTTGCAGTGGCAGTGTGGTATCTGCCCCTTACGGTATACAGGCTTCTCAGATGAGAAACATCAAATGGAGGGATTTTTGTGAAGTACGCATTGTATCGTTCTTTCGGGAATTTGGACAAGGATGTAAAAAAGCATGAGCTGGTGGCCGTAGAGTACGGGAAGGACATCTATGATGTAACGGATGCTCTGATCAAGGCGGCTGCGGATGACCTTGCCGGTCTGCCGGAATACGAAAAGTATGAAACCACCGCATTTTCTCCGGAGCGGACAAAGGATTTCCGTAAGGTCAAGCGATATGCGTATGAGATGACCGGCATCGTCTATCCAACCCACGGAGATAAAAATATACTGATCGACTTTGGAATTGTGGAGGAAGCGGAATGAGCAGAGAGGAACCGTACTATATCCCGATACCAGAGGAATACGGGCGCAGGAAATTAAATGCGCTCTATCGGGAGATCCCGTTGAAGGACACTGCTTCGCGGCTTCTGCGAAAGTATTTGAATGCCGCCGCCAATCTGTACGGCATTATTCCGCTCCGCAAGCTCTATGGAATCATCACATCGCAGAACAAATCGCTGGTGACGAAGGAAGAGTTTCTTGCCTTTGCCGAAATCGCAAGGCATGAGTGCGAGGACTACTACATCCTCGGTAAATCTGAACTCTATTACGACGGTCCTGAAACGGAGTTAATGGAGTATGAGGTCATAGATGTGCAGCTGATTGACGAGGATCTTGAACCATATCATGAGATCTTACGAGGCCATCAGGGGAAGCCCTACTATGTGCCGGACAAGAAGGAGTTCCTTGCTTACGACAATCCCTTCCACTGGGAGAATACCCCGGAAGCGGAGGCATTCCGAAACTTCCTCCTGACCAAAACCACCGTGCCGGAGGACAAGCTGGAAGCGGTGTTCACAGACATCTATTATGGCCTCCATTGCATGAACGCCGGATTTGAGGATGTGATGAGCCGGTTGGATGAGATTGGTGTGAAGTTTCGCCGCAAAGTGGATATAGGCGATTTTGCAGCGGTGTATACGCCGTTTCACAACCATGTGCGGATGCAATATAACCGTGGTCATACGCCCGACGAATTGACCGCACTGTGTCCCCCGGATGAACGCATTCCCAAGTCTATTTCCTTTGGTCCGAACATCCGTCAGGCCGTTGCGGACGGAACCATGAATCCAGACGAGCTTCGGCAAGGGATTCTGGCAATGGAGATGCCCAGCGAAGAGCTGCGGATGAATTTCCTGAAAGAAATCGCAGAAATTCAGAACGGAACAAAACCGAAAAAGGTTGGCCGGAACGATCCCTGCCCCTGCGGAAGCGGGAAGAAATACAAAAAGTGCTGCGGACGGTGATGGCTATGAAAATCAGGCTGCAAACGGTCATAGACGCAATCGAACAGGCCAGCGATGCCTACACGATGCTCTATGATACCAAAACCAATGAAACGGTTTATCTGTCTGATGTATGGATTACCGGTGAGACAGATGAAGAGCTTGCCGAACTGATTGAGAAGGAACCGGAGCGGTTTCTCCGATTCCCGACAAAATATGAAATACACGAATACAGCATCATGGACTCCTTTGTGGACGGCCTCCCAGCGGGCAGGATCAAAAGCGAGCTGGCTGGGGCGATACGCGGCAAGAGTGCGTTCCGGCGTTTCAAGCAGACGATCCGCTTTCACGGCGTGGAGCAGTTGTGGTACGACTATCGGGCAGATGCCTACCGGGAGTTGGCAGAGCGCTGGTGCAATGAGAATAACATTAAGTTTGAATGAAGCATTACCATCATAGCTTTAGGAGAAGGTGCGTATGGAAAACATTGTATTCGAGCGAAACTACGAAAAACATGATGAGGATTCTTTTGGCGCAGCCGTGTTGGAGCAAGCCCTGTCTGGCGGCTTCTTTGAAGCATATGGAGAAATGGTGGATAAGATCCCCAAAATCATTGTGCCGCAGGACAAAGAGAACTACGACTATCTGGTAAAGCGATGTGAACAGTTTGTCAGGAAGCATTATGGCAGGATTCATGCGGTTGTGGACTATGAGAGATGGGACTCGAAGATTGACCTCTTCCTTCCTATGCTTGAATTTGATGATGACGAGGATATGTCTCTGCTCAAGGACATTGGAGAAAAAGCTCACTATCTGAATATCACTCCGCAACCGGAGGGCGGGTTTCGGGTTCACATCATGATCAACTATTTCGAGGAAATCATGAGTGATGTAGACAGAGGTCTTTTGCAATACAATGCAATCCAACAGGATGAAAAACTCGCTTCCATGTTCTATATGCCGGAACTCAGCCCGGAACAAAATGCGATTGCACAGCGCATCAAAGAAACGCTGGATCGCTTTGACGAGGAAACATCTGTGGACAGAACAACCGCTTTCAAGGCTGTTCTCGACCGTATTGGAACAATGGACGACGAACACAAGACACTTGAACATATGGCAGCAATGCTCGAAGCCTTGCTCTATAAGGTTTTAGAAGAAGAAAACGGAGAGGATTTATCATGAGTAGAAAATTGGTTGCTTATTTCTCCGCAAGCGGAGTTACAGCTAAGGTTGCAGAAACGCTGGCTGAGGCTATCAGCGCGGATATTTACGAAATTGAACCGACAGTTCCCTATACAAAGGCCGAACTGGACTGGACAAATAAGCAATCCCGCAGCAGTATTGAGATGAACGATCCTTCGTCCCGTCCCGCCATTGCCGGGATGCGGGATAATATGGACGATTACGACACGCTGTTCGTGGGGTTCCCCATTTGGTGGTATGTTGCGCCCACTATCATCAACACTTTTCTGGAAAGCTACGACTTGACCGGAAAGACCATCGTTCCGTTTGCAACATCGGGCGGAAGCGGTATAGGAAAGACGAATGAGAAGCTGCTTCCCAGCTGCGCCGGAGCAAAATTGCTGGAAGGAAAAGTATTCAAGAGCAATGTCAGCAAGACCGAGATGAACCAGTGGGTATCCAGCCTCAAATTTTAAGAGGGGGATTATGTTATGAAATCCAAAAAATTATTTGGCATTGGTATAGGAGTCGCTGCATTAACTGTATTTGCATATAAATTCCGTAGCACAAGGGAGCCACAAAAGTATAGTGATAAGTGGTTTGAGACAACATCTGACGAGATCCTTAAAGAAGAGCGAGAAGTTGTGCGTCAGCAGTTCTGTTCTGCGGGAGATAATTTCCAGTTGGCAGCCACATTACAAAATTTGTTATGGTTGTTTGATTCAGTTCTTAATAAACGAGCGTGGGGGGACAAAGTTCCTCGCGGTCCAGGCTATCACAGAGAACACGGATATAATTTGTATAAGGACGACTAATTGCTTTTACTTAATCGAAAGGAGGCACACCGAAGCATGAAGCAGCGCACATATATCGCCATCGATCTCAAAAGTTTCTATGCTTCGGTGGAATGCCGGGAGCGTGGCCTTGATCCGATGGATACAAACCTCGTTGTCGCAGACGAGAGCCGGACAGATAAGACTATCTGCCTTGCTGTCACACCGTCTCTCAAGTCCTATGGCATTTCAGGCCGAGGGCGGCTCTTTGAGGTCAGGCAGCGCGTCCGAGAGGCCAACGCCGGACGACGGCACGATGCTCCGGGCAGAGCGCTGGAAGGCAAATCCTGTTTCTTCTCCGAGCTGCAAGAAAACCCGAAGCTGGAAATCGACTTCATCATTGCACCGCCCCGCATGGCCTACTACATGGAATACAGCACGAAGATTTACGAGGTCTACCTGAAATATATCGCCCCGGAGGACATCGTGGTATACTCCATCGACGAAGTATTCATGGATGTGACCGATTACCTTTCTACCTACAAGCTGTCTGCCCATGACCTCGCCATGAAGATGATTCTGGATGTCATTGCAACCACCGGCATCACGGCCACGGCGGGGATCGGGACAAACCTCTATCTCTGCAAGGTAGCGATGGATATTGTGGCAAAGCATATTCCAGCGGATGAAAATGGGGTACGCATTGCCCAGCTGGACGAAATGACCTACCGGCAGACCATGTGGTCACACCAGCCCCTCACCGACTTCTGGCGGGTAGGCCGTGGCTACGCAAAGAAGCTGGAAGAGCATGGGATGTTCACGATGGGCGATATTGCACGATGCTCAGAACGAGATGAAGACTTGCTTTACAAGCTCTTCGGCAAGAATGCCGAACTGCTGATTGACCATGCGTGGGGCTGGGAGCCAACTACCATCGAGGCAATTAAGGCATACAAGCCGACCTCTAACAGCTTGGGATCAGGACAGGTGCTTCACTGCCCCTACGATGCAGCAAAGGCGCGGCTCGTCCTGCGAGAGATGGCGGATATGCTCTCTCTGGACTTGGTGGATAAAGGGCTTGTCACCGACCAGCTTGTGGTGACGGTGGGCTACGACATTGAAAATCTCACCGATCCTTCAAGAAAAGCAAAGTATCACGGCCCGGTTGTGAAGGATCATTACGGGAGGCAGATTCCCAAACACGCCCACGGCACAATCAATCTGGATGGATACACGGCCTCCACCAAAAAGATCATGTCCGGCGCAGCGGAGCTGTTTGACCACATCGTAGACCAGAGTCTTCTCATCCGAAGGCTGAATGTTGTGGCAAACCATGTCCTCCCGAAAGAGTCCGCGCCCAAAAAGAACGGCGGATTTGAACAACTTGACCTTTTCACCGACTATGCCGCACAGGAGGCACAGCAGGAACAGGAGCAGCAGGAGTTGGAACGGGAACAGAAAATGCAGAAGGCCATGCTGACCATCAAGAAAAAGTTTGGTAAGAATGCGATCCTCCGGGGAATGAACTTGGAAGAAGGTGCAACAGCCAAAGACCGGAACCAGCAGATTGGAGGTCACAAGGCATGAAAATCGCCACATGGAATGTGGAACGACTCAAGCACAAAAAGCAGCTTGACCAGATTCAGGGTTTGTGCAATAGCATTGAGGCTGACATCCTGGTACTGACCGAGACCGACAAGCGGCTGCACCCCAATTATACCTTCTGCCATGAGACCACTTCTTTGATAGAAGATAAAACCATCCCTTATGCCATTACAGAAAATCGTGTTTCGCTCTACACCAACTATCCCGTTGTTCAGCTGCATCAGACCTATGATCCGCGTACCGCCCTTTGTGTTGAGCTAAAAACGGAAGCCGGAAATCTGCTTGTATATGGAACAATCATTGGGATACTCGGCAACCGTCACCCTTCCTTCATGGAGGAACTTCATCACCAGAGTGATGACATACGCCGTTTGAGTAAGAAAGGTGACGGTATCTGCGTGTGCGGTGATTTTAACTGTTCCTTCTTCGATAACTACTACTTCACGCGAGCCGGAAGAAACGACTTGCAGAATTTATTTCAGGAGGTCGAACTGTCCCTTTTGACGGGTAAACAGGCCGAGTGCATTGACCATATTGCCATCTCCCGCCGCTTTGCTTCCTTCGCAAAGCTGACGGTTGAAGAATGGAATAAGGATAAATTTCTCTCTGACCATAAGGGAATTGCTGTTTCTTTTTAGCGGAACACAAAGGACAAAGAATATGAAAAAGCAGTACGATGATATAATCCATTTACCACACCATATCTCCAAATCCAGACCGCAGATGTCCATGCAGGATCGAGCCGCCCAATTCTCCCCCTTTGCAGCTCTTACCGGCTATGATGCCGCTATCAAAGAAACTGGGCGTCTAACTGTGGGAAAGGTTGAAATGGACGAAGAGACTCTGAGCATCCTGAACACGAAGTTCCAAATTCTTGTTGATAGCATGAATGATGAGCCGGAAGTCACCTTTACTTACTTTAAGCCGGACAAACGCAAAGCTGGTGGAGCATATGTCGAAGTGACTGGTATGGTAAAAAAGATAGATGACTTTGAACGGTTGATTGTGATGCAGGACGGAACAAAGCTGCCGATGGATGACATACTGGACATCGAGGGTGAAATATTTGCATCGCTGCAATGAAGGAGAAATCTATGGCAAACACGGTAACGATTAGCAGTGCAGAAGAGCTTAGCAGATATAAAACCACGATTCTGTCAAACCTCAGAAAAAGCGTGCAGGATATTAAGGCGGTGATTGACAGTGAGGACGCTCAAGAAATCTTCAAGCATTTCAAATTTGACAAAATTGCTACCGAGCCTTTATCCGGAAAACCTGAGAACTTAGTTGAAGTTATCAATCAAAGTCAAACTTATTTTGTGACGCTCGCCGCTACTGAGTATTTGTTATCCCATTATCCCGAGAAATCATTCCTTCTTAATTGGGGCAATGTCAGCGGCTATGATATTGAGTCTACTGATGGAGAAATCATTGCTGAATGCTTTGCTGCGACCAGCTACCGCAGTAATGGAAAATTGACAGCAGATCTGAAAAGACTTTTTTCCAATCAGACAGCCATGTATAAATACGAGTTCTTCTTTGCCAGTGATTTTTCGGAAGCGAGCAAGGAATACTATGAAAACAAATACGCAGGGGTGTGTATTGTGAAGCTCGATTTGATTTGAATTGTCGCTTGCCGTGCGACCAGCTCAATAAATGTTATCTGTAAAAATATAGCTGTGTTGAGGACTACACAAGTCGTGGAAAAGGTGGGAGAAATTCATGAGAACAATTACAGTAAAAGGCGTAGGGAGCGTTTCAGCGAAGCCGGATTATATCACTTTGTCGATGGCCGTTGAGTCCACCGACAAAGTGTATGACATTGCTTTACAGAAGGCATCTCAACAAATCGCTTTGCTTCAAGCGGCGGCGAGCCAAAACAGATTTGAGGATGGGAGCCTGAAAACAACAGATTTTCATGTCACAACCGAATACGAAAATGTGAAGGACCGGAACGGAAATTATAGGCGAGATTTTGTAGGGTATCGCTGCACATACCAGCTTAAATTGTCCTTTGAGCTTGATGGTCTTAGATTGGCTCAAACACTATCTTCTATCTCAGCGAGCGGCGCAAAACCCGAACTGAGTATTGCATTCACTGTAAAAGATCCTTCAAAGGTGAGCAGAGCACTTTTGGAAAGTGCTTCTCAGAATGCGAAGGAAAAGGCCGAAGTGCTTTGCCAGTGTATGGGAGTGAAGTTGGGACAGCTTATGAGCATCGACTACAACTGGGGGGAAGTAAATATTTTCTCCCGCACCAGATACGAGATTGAGGACGGGATTATGCCACTCATGGCCGCCAGCGAGTGTTCTGTGCCAGAAATCGAGCCGGATGATATTGATGTAAGAGATACTGTGACTTTCATATGGGAGATCACTTAATCAAATATCGTTGTTTGAAAAGGCGCTTTCGAGCGCCTTTTCAATTTTTTTTGAGATTTTTTGATTGCTGCTACCAAGTTTTCCATAAATCTTGTCCGTTGTAGCGTGAAGAGGGACTATGCGTGAGTATCCCACGGGAATACGAAACGAGAGAATAGCAAGCACAGCCGGTGTTGCCACACACGGCGATTTTCGATTAAGGAGACCCGGACCTTAATCCCGAAAATGCTTGTTGGGATGTCTCCCAAACCCTCTATCTTTGCGAAGGGACGGAACATTTATGGCGAACAGAACCAGACCGATTATCCTCCGTCTTGCTGTCACAGAGTATGAGAAACGACTTATTGAGAAAAAGATGGAGCAGATAGGCACACACAATTTTGGAGCATATGCGAGGAAAATGCTCATTGACGGTTACATCATCAAGGTGGACTACACGCAGCAGAAAAAGCTTGCCGCAGCGGTCAGCCATACCGCCTCCAACATCAATCAGATATGCCGAAGAATCAACTCAACCGGGCACTTCTATGAGGACGATGTGACCGAGCTAAAAGAAAGGCTGAAAGAAATATGGCAGTTACTAAAATCAAGCCAATCCGAGGAACTGTAAACAAGGCGATTGCCTACATTACCGATCCGAAGAAGACCGACAATGAACTGCTTGTTTCCTCCTTCGGATGCGCGGCCAGTGACGCAGCCGCCAAGGAATTTGAGTGGACACGAAACCTTGCTGTTCAGTCCGGGATGCAACTCCCGAAGGTGATTGCCCGACATCTGATACAGTCCTTTGACATTGGTGAGGTATCCCCGGAACTTGCACACGAGATTGGCAAGCAGTTTGCCGACGAATGGCTAAAGGGCCAATATGAATATGTGATCGCTACTCACATTGATAAGGGGCATTGCCATAATCACATCATCTTTAATGCCGTCAACTTTGTGGACTATCACAGCTACCGCAGCAATAAGCGAACCTACCGGGAACTTCGTCAGCTCAGCGATGAGATTTGTAAAGAGCACGGTTTGTCTGTGATCCCACCCTCTCAGGGCAAGGGGATGGATTACAAGGAGTACACCGAAGCCAAGCGCGGGACAAGCTGGAAGCAGAAGCTCCGGCAGACAATAGACCGCATGGTCATCACAGCAAAGGACTGGGACGAATTTCTAAAGTTGATGCAGGAAGCCGGTTACGAAATCAAGCAGGGCAAGTACATTTCCTTCCGCGCTGAGGGGCAGGAACGGTTCACACGCGCAAAAACAATCGGAGAAAACTATACCGAAGAGCGTCTAAAGGAGCGCATCGCCGGACGCAATCCCCGTAAGCAACGAATGCAGGCAGAGCGAAAAGGAATCTCCCTCATCATTGACATCCAGAACAGCATCAAGGCACAGGAAAGCAAAGGCTACGAGCATTGGGCGAAGATCCACAACCTTCAAGAAGCTGCCCGTACCATCAACTATCTCACCGTGAATGGTCTTCTCCGGTATGCTGATCTTGAGGCCAAAGTCAAGGATATTCACGGCTCTTATGACCGCACCGGCACTGAGCTGAAAGCAGTGGAGGCTCGGTTGTGGGAGGTGCAGCCGCTCATAAAGAACATCAGCAATTATCAGCGGCTCAAGCCGGTTTACGAAGCCTACCAGCGGGCAAAGGATAAAGCTGACTTCCGCTCTGCGCACGAAGCGGAGCTGGTAATTTTCGAGGCAACACGAAGCACACTCCTTGCCATTCAAGGAGCGGAACAGCTGCCCAGCCTCAAGTCACTGCAAACTGAGCAAGAGAAGCTTGCACAGGAGCAGCAGCGGCTCTACAAGGAACGGGCAAACCTCAAAAAACAGGTAAAACAGCTCGATACCATCAGGGCGAATGTCATCAGTTACCTCAATATGTCTCCAGAGCAGGAGGTACAAAAAGCCAAAGACGCTCAGCGCGAATAAGAAAAACAGGGGCTTGTCGAGAATATCCGTCCGGCAAACCCCTGTTTTCTTCTGGTAAAATATTATGCGTTCGCATGAATTTTCTCGCTTTTCGCAGAGATATATGCTATAATGAAACTGTACTTTTGCAACCATGTAGTATTGAAGAAGAGGTGCAAAACATGGCAGTGTCCTATAAGAAATTATTTAAGATTCTCATTGACCGCGATATGAAGAAAAAAGAGTTCCGAGATTATGTCGGCATCAGCTACTCAACCATGAGCAAGCTGGAAAAAGGCGAGAACACAACTGTCGAAGTGCTGGAGAAAATATGTCTCAAGCTCGGCTGCGGGATTGAAGATATTATGGAAATTCTGCCTGACAGTCCTGATAATAGGACAGAACAAAGTGTAGAGTAATATTGGGGAGGAACAATCAGCAGGATGGAAAGAAAAGAATATAGTGCGGGCGCAGTAAAGATGTCCTTCTGGTTTGTCGAGTTCCGCAAGGTTGCCCAGCTTCTTTATGATGGGAAAAGCATGGACGAGATCAAAGCACTCGCGCAGAGTGAAAATATCTTTGCGGCACCAACCGTGTTGCGCTCCAATCAGATTTATAGCACCGTGGCCGGTAGAATCAGATCGCTGGATCAGAGTTTCATCCCATGCTTCCTGTCCGGCGACCTTGCGACACAGAAACTCTATGCGCTGATCGCAGCAATGGCGTATGATACACTCTTCTTTGATTTTGTCTATGAGGTCATCCGTGAAAAGCTGATCGTCGGCAACAACGAGTTGGCAGACAGTGATGTGCGCGTCTTTTTCAAAAACAAGCAGCAGCAAAACGAAAAAGTGGCCGGATGGACGGATGCAACATTGGTTCGTTTGGGGCGTTGCTACAAGACAATGCTCTACGAAGCCGGAGTCATTGATAAGTCGAAAACGGCCAGAACTATATTGAAACCAATCTTCGACCCGGAGCTATCCCGTTGGTTGGAGCAAAATAACATGGCGATCTACGAGAAAGCACTGACGGGGGTGAAGTAATGGATTTGACGGCAAGACTGGATGCGATGGAAGCGGCCATCAAGAAGCCTTCCTTCCGGCAAAGCAGCGGAAAGGCCAATGAGGTCAACTACTGGATTTTCGATTATCCGCCGGAGAAAGAATTGGAAGTCCGTGAGCGGATCGAGTACATGAAGAACAAAAACCAGAAAGGCACTGACGAATATCAGCTGGTTGTCTTCGACCTCTACGATATTATCATTGACTTTTTGGAGCGCAAGAATTTTGTAGACAAATGCTGTGACTTCGAGAAGAAGCGGGGCTTCGGGCGGATCGTAAAGGCGGTTAGCAACTCCATGAAGGTGAGCGAAAGCGACAGCCTGATTGTTCAGTATATTCAGGAAAACACACCGGAAAACGCCATCGTCTTCCTGACCGGAGTGGGCAAAAGCTATCCTCTCCTGCGCTCCCACAATGTGCTGAACAATCTTCATCAGTCCTATCTCCGCGCTCCGGTGGTCATGTTTTTCCCCGGCACATACAACGAGCAAGAACTGATTCTCTTCAACGAGATTAAAGATGATAACTATTATAGGGCCTTCCGGCTTGTGAAGTGATGGAGGTAGTGCAATGCAGATCAAAGAAATGTTTGCCAAGAAGATCGACAGAGAGATTCAAGGCGTTATCATTGTCGGACAGGGCGAGGACTCCAATGTCTCGCAGGAGCTTGAAGAATATGTTGTAACCCGCGAACTCCAAAAGCATTTTTCTGACTTCTACGCTTCCTATAAGAAGGGTATTGTGGGGACCACCCCGAAGATGGGCGTTTGGATTTCCGGTTTCTTTGGAAGCGGTAAATCTCACTTTCTCAAAATTCTTTCCTACCTTCTGGAGAACCGTCAGGTGAGCGGCAAAAAGGCGCTGGACTACTTCATCGACGATAAAAAGATTATCGATCCGATGGTGCTGGCAGACATGAAACTGGCCGCTGAGACACCTACCGATGTCATTCTGTTCAACATTGATTCCAAGAGCGAGTCTACGGGGAAGCAGAACAAGGATGCCATCGTCAATGTCTTCCTCAAGGTCTTCAATCAAATGCAGGGCTTCTGCGGTTCCATCCCTCATGTTGCAGATCTGGAGCGCCGTCTTTCTGAGGAGGGCCGCTACGACGAGTTCAAAGCCGCTTTTGAGGATGAATACGGCGAGCCTTGGGAATCGTCCCGGCAGGACTTCGATTTCATTCAAGACAGCGTTGTGGATGCGCTGGTCTCGATGGATTTCATGAGCGAGGCTGCTGCGCGGAATTGGTGCGAAAAGGCTGTGGAGGCATACACCATCAGCATCGAAGACTTCGCCAAGCGCGTCAAATCCTACATTGATCGCAAAGGAAATAACCACCATGTTGTCTTCCTTGTGGATGAGATCGGCCAGTATATCGGAGAGGATTCCAAGCTCATGCTTAACCTCCAGACTGTGACCGAAGAATTGGGCAAGGAGTGCATGGGTAAAGCATGGGTTATCGTAACCAGTCAGCAAGATATTGACTCCATCACCAAGGTTAAGGGCAACGATTTCTCCAAAATTCAAGGTCGTTTTGACACCCGTCTCTCCCTCTCTTCCGCCAATGTGGATGCGGTCATCAAGAAGAGAATTCTTGAAAAGAAGGAGGCGGCTGCTCAGTCTCTCCGGTTGCTTTATGAGCAAAAAGCGACCATCATCAAGAATCTCATCGTCTTCAACGACACAGCTGAGAAAAAACTGTATGCCAACGAAAAGGATTTTGCAGAAGTGTATCCCTTCGTGCCGTATCAGTTCAACTTGCTGTCCAGCGTATTGACCTCCATCCGTACCCACGGTGCGTCCGGCAAGCATCTGTCCGGCGGTGAGCGCTCCATGCTGGCGCTCTTCAAGGAGTCCGCCGTCAATCTCATGAACGAAGAGATGGGCGTGATCGTCCCCTTCCATCGCTTCTATGATGCGCTGGAAAACTTCTTGGATCACAGCCATAGCGGTGTCATCATCCGCGCCTATGGCAACAGCTACATCAACCCGGAGAAGAAGGACAGGGATGTCTTTGCCATCAATGTCCTGAAAACCCTCTTCATGATTAAGTATGTGCTGGAGATTGAATCGAACATCGACAATATCACCAGCCTGATGATTGAGAACATTGACGATGACCGTATCGAGCTGAAAGGCCGCGTGGAGGAAGCGCTGAAGGTCCTGATGCGGCAGATGCTCGTGCAGAAAAACGGCAGCATCTATGTATTCCTGACCGATGAGGAACAGGAAGTCAACAACGAGATCGAAAAGGAAAATGTGGAAACCCCGGAGATCATCACCAAGGTTTCGGAGATGATTTTCGAGGACATTTTCCCCGGCAAGAAATACACTTATCCCGCCTTCAATGGCCGCTATGCGTTCTTCTTCAATCAGGCTGTGGATGACCGCCCCTATAAAGCAAACCAGAGCTACGATGTGGGACTGCGCATTCTGACCCCTTGGTACGACGGCAGCACCGATGATGCCACCCTTCGCATGATGTCCGGTCAGGGCAAGGAGGTTCTGGTTGTTCTTCCCGGCGACGCAGAGTTCCTGAAAGAAATCCAATCCTACTTGAAGATCGAAGGCTTCCTGCGCAAAAACACCTCTACCCAGCTGGCGAAGTATGAGACCATCAAGGAAGCAAAGCGGGTGGAAATGCGGGAGCGCAATGCCAACGCAAAGCTTTATCTGACCGAGGCGCTGAAAGATGCTACCATCTATGTCAACGGCGATATTGCCCGTGTAAACGGCAAGGAAGTCGGCACCCGGATCAATGAGGCCATTGGCCGTCTGGTGCAGACGGTCTACCACAAGTTGTCCTACATCGACACCCAGATGGGCGAGGCGGAGATCCGCAAGCTGCTCCACACCAGCAATCAGTTGTCCCTCGGACTGGAGGGCGGCACTGAGAGTAATGCCCATGCGCTGGACGATGTGCAGGGCTTTATCTCCCTGAATACCCGCAACCATATGAAGACCTCCATGAAGAGCGTGAAGGATCGCTTTATGAAAGCCCCCTATGGTTTTGTGGAGGACGATGTGTTCTGGCTGGTTGCCCGTCTGTTCAAGCGTGGAGACCTGACCTTCACCGTCAATGGCGCAACCGTCAGCCTGAATAACAAGACCGAAGAAGAGATCATCGGCTTCATCACCAAGAAAGCGTTTGTGGAGAAGCTGCTGATGGAAGAGCGCACCCGCGTACCGGATAAGGATAAAAAGGCTGTCCGGGATGTGATGAAAGAAGTGTTCCAGACCACCACTTCGGCGGAGGACGAGGACACCATCATGAAGAACTTCCAGCGGTATGCGCAGAATACCATCTATGAGCTGGAGCGACTGGAAGTCTACTACAAAGAACACCGCTACCCCGGTAAGAAGGTGCTGGAGACCGGCAAGAACCTGATGCTGGCCGTTGTGCAGATTCAGTCTGCTATGGACTTCTTTACGACGGTTTCCAAGAAGCGAGATGACTTCTACGATTTTGCCGAGGACTATGAACCCATCAAGGCATTCTTTGCCGGAGAGCAGCTGACCATCTTCACCCGCGCTCTGGATATGCTGGCGATCTACGATGACAGCAAGACCTACATCGTGAACTCCGAGCTGGAGGACATTGTGGCGAAGATGCGCTCCATTGTTGGACAGGAAAAGCCCTATGCCAACATTCCCAAGCTGCCGGAACTGCGGGAGAAGTTCATGTCCTGCTATGTGAAGATTTTGCAGCAGGAATCCGCCCCGGTGCTGGATTCCATCGATCAGGCAAGATCGC
>OJKY01000636.1_pt1 | contig 26043 bp, 21 predicted proteins | sample 1596571 | NCBI WGS metagenome assembly OJKY01 (sample SAMEA4350170, study PRJEB24818) | metagenome | biome: human; feature: gut; material: faeces | place: Denmark | collected 2013-09 | reverse complement strand
ATGCGCAGGACTGCCGAGATAAGCCATCGGATTGCCATAAATGTAGCGAGCCATCAATTCCGGATTAGATTGGAAGCCGCCCGTGCAAATCACGACAGCTTTATTGGCTTTCACAAAATACGGGTTGCCTTCGTATACGGCTTCGACGCCCAAGACCTCGTTTCCTCTTCTGACCAATCTTCTGGCAGGACAATTAACAAGAACCGGAATATTCCTCGCCTTTACTGCGCGATCAAAGATTCCGAAGAGACGGTCGCCGCCTTTCGCGCCGGGAACATTTCGCATCGACATCTTGTTCACGCAATCTGCGCCAGGCAAATTCTGATAGCCCGCGTGTCCGTATACACCGATCTTTCCTTCGGGAGCCAGTGAAGAGACATAATCGCCTAAATGGAGGGACTCTTCGCAGAACAGGTCCAAAAGGTCTTTATCCCACTCAGAGCGAGACAATTCATACAGCGCCTTTTGGAACTTGTAATAATCTTCTTTGTTTGTCGGAACGACAAAGCCGCCAGAAGAAACAGAGACATTTCCGCCGCCCGCAGGCGTCTTCTCGAGGATGAGAACTTTTGCTCCGGCGTCCGCCGCTGCGATCACTGCATTAGATCCGGCGTTGCCGTAACCGAGAACGAGAACATCTGTCTCATTATTCCATTTCGGCATATCTTCCGCATGTGCAACTTCGATCGCGACGCTCATTCCGACGGGTGCCGCTGCAAGCGATAAAGAGCTCTTGAGTAAGTTTCGTCTTGTTGTCATCTGCCTCTCCTTGACGATGTGGTTGGGATCTCTTCTGTATATACCTAACTTTTGGGAGAGTCAACGATTAATTTTGTGTGCTACTAAAACCCAACAATACGAACAGCGACAATAGTTTGAGGATCGCTAAACAACAAGTACGAAAAGGCTACACAGACATTGAAGCGAACAGCATAATTTCAAAAACCAGAATTGATATTGATAATCATTCTTATTTGTGTTATATTTCACTTATCGATTGATTGAATTCAATCTTCTCCTTTGAAGCATAGAGTTCTTACGCAACTCCTTGTCAGCAAAAGAGCAATTGGGGTGAAAATTTTTGGGCGAGAGTCTTTTGGCTCCCGCCTCTTTTCTTATCGTTTTCCGCCGCGTTTTCGATATCCGCTTCATTAATAATTGAGACGGACGGACTAAAGACGAAGTTCAAAAGACATCTGATACAATTTCACACAAACGTAAACGCGAATCGTTCTCATTTTATGATATGATTTCAATCACTGGATGATGTCTTTTGAGACGGAAATCTTCTCCTTGGAGCAATCCAAAGAAATGGGGTGAAAATATTTTATGCGGAGGGTCTTTCGATCTTCCGCTTTTTTTTCATTTTTTGAAATGCACGGTCTGTACCGGATCGGCGTTTCCTCCGAACCTCACCGGAGAATCAAAAGACTCTGCCTCCGTCGTAGGCAGGAGATCATCCCGCTCAAACTTAACTTCTGAATTCTTCATAGCAGTAAGCGACATGATCGCACCGGTGACCACGGCCCACGGAGATTCTTCTTTCTTTAAGGCGACGTCAATCGCAGCGATGTGTCGTGCCGCACCGTCCAGGAGCGCCTGGGCTTCTGCATCATTTAACCCGGATAAAAATTCTAAAAACATCGGCAGATGGTCCGGAAATTCATTACTCTCGATCGTAAGCCCTCGCTCTTCATAGAGCTTTTTAAGGTTGATCATCGCCGAGCCTCGTTCCCGCGAATCCCCGTGCATGTGCTCAAAAAGGTTAAGACTTGCCTTCTTGCCGATATCAAAAGTCGCCACATATTCCTTCTGTAAATCCGCCATCGGCGTCTCAATCATGTGATTGATAAAAATCTCGAGAGCCTCCTTCTGATCGTTAGCAAGTGTCGATTCTGCAACGGCTTCCTTAATTTCCTGCAGATTATCTTTCAGCGCCGCATCCGGATACAAAAGCAGACAAGCCAGCGCTTTTAACCCCAAATTCATGTCATTCTCCGTTAATTTTTATTATCTCTATGTTAGTGAACTACGCATTTTTGCTCCTTAACCTCTGCTCAATTCGAACAAACAAAGGGTTACAAATTGGAGGGCGCCCATAGAATGAGGACAAACCCGAATAAAAGTTCGAGTACCGTTTTAAGTTGAATAAGGAAAAAATATGCGTCCAGATATCAAGGTTTGGAATCCTGAAAATCCAGCCCAATGGAATAAGACGCTGGCATGGACGACTGTGTGGCTAAGTACCTTCAGCCTGACCCTAGGCTTTTGCGCTTGGTTCTTGGTCCCGTCTCTCGCTCCGAGATTAAACGAAATCGGCTTTTCTCTCACCCACAGCCAGCTCTATTGGCTTGTTGCTATGGTGGGTCTTTCCGCAGGTACGCTGCGTATTCTGTGGACCTTCTTACCCCCGATTCTCGGTACCAGAATTCTAGTTACACTCTCAACGGGCTTACTGTTAATCCCGTTTTTCTGCTGGGTATACGCCGTCCAGCATCCTGATACACCATATTGGATGCTGATTATCTTTGCTCTTTTAAGCGGTATCGGCGGCGGTACATTCTCCGGCTTAATGGCCTCCACGAACTATTTCTTCCCGAAGCATGCAAGAGGATTGGCGCTCGGTATTCAGGGCGGCCTCTCTGACTTCGGTACCGGCCTGGTTCAGTTTGTCACCCCGCTCGTTATCGGCTTCTCCGCATTCGCTTTCTTAGGCGGCGGTCAGGTCGCTCATTTGGCTGACGGCAAGACTGTTACTTACTGGCTGCAGAATGCCTCCTGGGTGTGGATTCCTCTTGTCGCAATCATCACCATCCTTTCTTGGCTCTTCCTGCGCTCCGTTCCGGTCTCCGGAAACATTAAGCAGGAGTGGACCATCTTCGGCAATAAGCACACCTGGTTCATGACCCTCTTCTACTACGTAACATTTGCGACGTTCGCCGGTCTCGGTGCGCAGTTAGGCTTGCTGGGCAACCATACCTTTGCCGGTATTGAGGGTGCTCCGAGTGCCGTCGCGCTTGCCTGGTTGGGCCCGGTTATCGGCGCGCTTTCCCGAGTTGGTGCCGGCCAAGTTTCCGATAAGATTCGCGGCGGCCGCGTCACAACGATAATGGCTGTCTGCAACATCATCGGTCTGCTTGCCCTTTGGCTCTACAAACCTACGACGGTCTCCGGCTGCTGGATTTGGCTCATCGTCATGTTCTGGGTCTTCTTCTGGACCGGTGTCGGCAACGCTTCCACCACTGAACAGATGGCAGTGCTTTTCCCGCCGCTTCAGGGCGGTGCGGTCGTCGGCTGGACTTCCGCGGTCGGCGCATACGGTCCGTTTACGATCGGTATGCTGCTTGCCGAATGCGGTGCCGGCGTAATGTTCGCTATTTCGACAGTGATCTTTATCGCCATTCTCGCCATCAACGTTTACTACTACGACAGAAAGAACGCCCCGGATCTTTGCTGATCGTTCTTTCTCACCTCAAGAAATTGCTTAATTGGAGAACAAAATGTCCGGAATCATGAAGTCCTCCCTGTTCTTCGCTAAGAAGGTCGGTTCGTACTCAGACGGTTGGGGCGAAGTGACCGCAGAAGACAGGACCTGGGAACAGGCTTACCGGGATCGATGGGCACACGACAAAATCGTACGTTCCACCCACGGCGTTAACTGCACCGGCTCCTGCAGCTGGCAGGTTTATGTTAAAGACGGAATCGTCGTCTGGGAAACACAGGAAACGGATTACCCGCCCACGCCTCCCGGCGTACCGAATCACGAACCTCGCGGCTGCCCGCGCGGTGCAAGCTACTCTTGGTATCTGTACTCTGCTTCCCGCGTTAAACATCCTTTGATTCGTGCCGAATTAAAGGCCGCCTGGGAAGAGGCCCGCAAGACCATGAAGCCGATCGAGGCCTGGGCCTCCATCGTCGAAAATCCCGAAGTCCGTAAGTCCTATACCGCAGCCCGCGGCTTAGGCGGCTTAGTCCGTACGACTTGGGATGAAGCCCTTGAAATCATCGCTTCGGCTAACCTTTATACGATTAAGAAGTACGGTCCTGACCGTATTTCCGGCTTCTCTCCGATTCCGGGCTACTCCATGGTGTCCTACGGCTCGGGTACCCGCTACCTGAGTCTGATAGGCGGCGCCCTCCTCTCCTTCTATGACTGGTATTGTGACCTGCCGCCCTCTTCTCCTCAGACTTGGGGCGAGCAGACCGACGTTCCGGAATCCGAAGCCTGGTACTATTCAAGCTACATCATCGTCTGGGGTACCAACATCTCGATGACCCGTACCCCGGACGCTCACTTCTTAACGGAAGCCCGCTATAACGGTACGAAAGTCGTCAACGTCTGTCCGGACTACTGTGAAGTCACTAAAGACGCCGACTGGTGGATTCATCCGAAACAGGCGACCGACGCAGCACTTGCCATGGCGGTGAGCCACGTCATTTTCAAAGAATTCCACTACGATCATCCGGATCCTTATTTCACCGAGTACTGCCGCAGTCTCACCGACTTCCCCGTTCTTGTCATGATGGAGCCGCGCGAAGACGGTCATTTCACTGCCGGCCGTACTGTTCGCGCCTGCGATTTGGGCTACAAGGCGCCCGAATGCAATAACCCTGAATGGAAGACGGTTGTTTGGGATGAGCTTTCTGACAAACCCGCTGTTGCTCAGGGATCTATGGGCTACCGCTGGGGACAGAAGGAAGGTCAGGACTTAGGCAAATGGAACCTGCACGAAGTCGACGGAGAGACCGGCAAAGCTATTAAACCTCAGCTCACGTTCCTCAAAGATTCGGATGCCGTCATCGACGTCGATTATCCGTACTTCGGCGGCCGCAAGCGTGACGGTTTCCCGAACAACCCCATGAACTCTGAAGTCATGGTCCGCAAGGTTCCGGTGAGAAAGATCCAGGTCGAAGGCAAAGACGTATATGTTGCAACTGTATTTGACCTCTTCGGCAGCTACCTCGGTGTTGACCGCGGTCTAGGCGGCGAATGCGCCAAGAGCTATGCGGACAACATTCCGTTCACTCCGGCTTGGCAGGAAAAAATCACCGGCGTCGAAGCACAGTATGCCATCACACTCGGCCGTGAATTTGCCACAGCCGCGTCCAAGACTCAGGGCCGCGCCTGTGTGCTGATGGGTGCGGGCGTCAACCAGTGGTTCCAGACCGATAACACCTACCGCTCCATCATCAACATTCTGCTGATGTGCGGCACCTGCGGCGTCCCGGGCGGCGGCTGGTGCCATTATGTGGGTCAGGAAAAGATTCGTCCGGAAGCAGGCTGGGGCGAGTACTCCTTCGCTAAAGACTGGGAACCGGCCACTCGTCACATGAATTCGACGAGCTACTTCTACGAACACACCGATCAGTGGCGTTATGAACGCATTCCGCTCTCGGATATGCTCTCTCCGCTGGCCGATACCAAAGTCTTTGACGGTACCTACATTGACTACAACATTCAGAGTGAACTGATGGGGTGGCTCCCGTCTGCTCCGCAGCTCAATGTCAATCCGACGAAGATCGCAGCGGCTGCGAAAGCCGCCGGTACCGAGCCGGAACAGTTCCTCATCAATCAGCTTAAAGACAGAAAAATCTCCTTCAGCTGCCTGGACTTAGACGCCGAAGAAAACTGGCCGCGCAACCTCTTTATTTGGCGCTCCAACGTGTTGGGCTCCTCCGGCAAAGGTCAGGAATACTTCCTGCGTCACCTGCTCGGAACCGAAAACGGCATCTTAGGCGGAGAACTTGACGGTTCTCACAAAGAACTCATGCCGCTCTTGGAAAAGTGGCGCCCCGCACCTCAGGGCAAGCTGGATCTTCTCGTCAACATGGACTTCCGAATGAGCACGACTTCGATCTACTCCGATATCGTGCTTCCGGCCGCCACCTTCTACGAAAAGAACGATATCAACACGACGGATATGCACAGCTTCATCCATCCGTTCGTTAAAGCCGTTCAATGCTCTTGGGAAGGCAGAAGCGATTGGCAGACCTTTAAAGATATCGCTAAGAAGCTCTCTGAAATTGCTTCCGAATATGCAGAAGATTTCGGCAGCGTCACTGACGTCGTTCTCACACCGCTCGGACACGATTCTCCGCACGAACTCGGCCAGGCGCTTGACGTCAAGAACTGGTACAAGGGCGAGTGCGACCTGATCCCCGGAAAGACCGCTCCGCTGATCCACGTCATCGATCGCGACTACCGCACGATTTACGACAAGTACACCTCGATCGGACCGCTGCTTTCCACCAACGGCGGCGGCAACCGCGGCATCAAGTGGAACCTGGATCCGGAAATCTCCGAACTCTGCCAGTTAAACGGCACGGTGCAGGAAGGCGTGGCCAAGGGCCGTCCGAAGATGGAAACGGACATCAATGCCGCCAACTTCATCCTTCGCGTCTCTCCCGAAACCAACGGTGCTTTGTCCTTCAGAAGCTGGTCGTTTGTGAAAGACCAGTGCGGCGTAGATGCCAGCTTCCTCTCCGAAGGACACATTGCCGACAAGATCACCTTCGATGATCTGGCACATCGCCCGGCTAAGACCTTCAGTGCTCCTGACTGGTCCGGTACGGAAAACGATGAAATCCCGTATGTAGCCTTCTGGCAGAACAAGTATCTGCTTTTGCCGTGGCGCACGATTACCGGCCGCCAGCAGTTCTACCAAGACCACGCTTGGATGAGAGCCTTCGGTCAGCAGTTTGCTCAGTACAGAGCGCCGGCTAATCAGAGGGCGCTCTCCGGTTACCGTGACGTCGCCGACAACGGCAACAAGGCCATCATTCTTAACTTCATGACGGCTCATCAGAAGTGGGGTATTCACTCAACCTATTACGACAACGAACGCATGCTGACGCTTTCCCGCGGCGGTCCTGTCGTGTGGATGAGTGATATTGATGCGGCTAACGCCGGCATCGTCGATAACGATTGGATTGAGTGCTGGAACGCCAACGGTGCCGTTGTCGGTCGTGCGATTGTTTCTTCTCGTATGCCTGAAGGGCTCTGTGTCATGCAGCACGCAACGGAAAAGACGGTCAACACCCCGGGTTCGGAAGTCACGGGCCTGCGCGGCGGCGACCACAACTCTCCGACACGCGTTATTTTGAATCCGACGCACATGATCGGCGGGTACGGCCACCTGTCATATGCCTTTAACTATTACGGCACGATTGCCCCGAACCGCGACGACTTCGCTTGGGTCAGAAAGATGAATAAAGTGGACTGGATGGATGAAGAAGCGGACAAGAAAGGAGGTGCAGTATGAAGATTCGTGCTCAAATCGGCATGGTCCTGAATCTGGACAAATGCATCGGCTGCCACACCTGTTCCGTTACCTGTAAGAACGTTTGGACGAATCGTCCCGGAACTGAGTACATTTGGTTTAACAACGTTGAAACCAAACCCGGTGTCGGTTACCCGAAGAGCTGGGAAGACCAGCAGAAATGGACAGGCGGCTGGGAACTGCACAACGGCAAGCTGCGGCTGCGCCGCGGCACAAAGCTCGGCCTGCTCTCCGGCATTTTTGCCAACCCAAAACTGCCGCAGATTGACGACTACTACGAGCCTTTTACCTTTGATTATCAGAACCTTCAGAAAGCACCCCGCATGAAGACATGCGTGACCGCTCAGCCGATCTCTTACCTGACCGGCAAGAAGATGAAGAAGATCAACGGTTCTGCAGCCTGGGATGACAATCTGGGCGGCGTCGATATTAAGACCGTCGATGACGTGAACTTAAAGAACGTAGAACGCGAAATCTACGCTCAGTACAAGAACACGTTCCTCTTCTATCTGCCGCGTCTGTGCGAGCACTGCCTGAATCCGGCGTGCGTTGCAAGCTGTCCTTCCGGCTCTATTTACAAACGCGAAGAAGACGGTATTGTTTTGGTTGACCAGAACAAGTGCAAAGGCTGGCGTATGTGCATGAGCGGCTGCCCCTACAAGAAGGTCTACTACAACTGGACAACCGGTAAAGCCGAAAAATGCATTTTCTGTTATCCGCGTGTTGAATCCGGCCTTCCCACGGTATGCGCTGAAACCTGTGTAGGCCGTATCCGCTACATGGGTGTGATGCTCTACGATGCCGATAAGATCAAAGATCTTGCATCCACACCTAACGAAGGCGATCTTTATGAAGCTCAGCGTCAGATCTTCTTGGATCCGAACGATCCGGAAATCGAAGCTGCAGCCTTAGAAGCCGGCATCTCGCACGATTGGATTGAAGCCGCCAAAGCTTCTCCGATTTACAAGATGATTTCCAAATGGAAGATCGCACTTCCGCTGCACCCGGAATTCAGAACGCTGCCGATGGTTTGGTACGTCCCGCCGCTTTCTCCGATTGCGCAGGCAGTTGACGTAGGCAAACTCTCCATGAAGGGTTTTATCCCCGATGTCCATAGCCTGCGCGTTCCGATGCAGTACTTGGCCAATCTGCTCGCAGGCGGCAACATTAAGCCTGTCGTCGAAGCCTTAAGCCGTCTGCTTGCGGAAAGAACCATCCTCCGCAAATACTCAGACAATGCAGGCACCAGCCAGTTCCTGACCTGTGAAATTCTTCCCGAACAACTTCAGGGCATTGAAGAAACCAATGAACTCAAGGCATTGGGACTTACGGTTCAGGACGTCTGCGACATGCATCGTCTGTTGGCAATAGCAGACTATAAGGATCGTTTCGTGGTTCCGTCTGCCAACCGCAACACGGAAGCCGCTGTTCTTCTGCAAGGCACGCAGGGCTACAACCTCGGCGGCGGAGAAGACATGAGACGCCGTGCGGATTCGCTTTTCGGCGGTCCTATGAACCGCAAAATCATTCCTTTGTTTGAGGAATATCAGCGCGCTCCGGACTCTACACAGGAGGGCAAATAATGAGCAGCTTTACACTTGCATGGCACTTCCTGATTTTCGGAGTGCTGCCTTATGTCGTTATCGCCGTTCTAATACTCGGCAGTCTGGCGCGCTTTGTTCTGGCGCCCTTCAGCTGGAAAAGCCAGAGCAGCGAAATATTGGATAAGAAGGACATCTTCTGGGGTGCCAACCTTTTCCATATCGGCGTGATCTTCCTTTTCTGCGGACACTGCTTCGGTCTGTTTACACCGACCGAGTGGCTCAACGCTGCCGGTCTGACACCACGTCTGCACCAGATGATGGAAATTATCTGCGGCGGCCTCTCGGCAATCGTCGCAATTACCGGCCTGATCATTCTGACTTGGCGCCGTTTAACCAACGAGCGTGTCAGAGCGGCCTCCCGCCCGAGTGACTTCTGGGTTTTGTTCCTGCTTCTTGCGGTCATCATTCTCGGTATCGGCTGCGTCGTGAATTCCTACCTTTACGACAAGTCCGGCGCAACGATCATTCTGTTAGGAGGATGGGTTCGAGGTCTCTTCTCCTTTGATTACCAAGCCTGGCAGAACATTCTTCTCGTTCCGGATTGGCAGAAAGGACACATCTTTGTCGGTTTGATCATTTTCCTGATCGTTCCCTTCACAAGACTGGTTCACATTTGGAGCGGTTATCTATCTGTGTTCTATCTGATCAGACCGCATCAGATCATGCGTGCCAATAATGGCAAACCCATGAAGTAATTAGATAGGATCCTCAGTGCAAGAGCTCGGTTTCCGAGCTCTTGCTGTTTCAGGATTGCAGGTAAAAATCCTTGAGTTCGTAAAATTCAGTGTGTGGCTTCTTTAAGTGCCGTCCAAACTAACGCAGCTCCAAAAGCCCCGAATATCGCACCGCAAATGCCGTCGATCCATTTTCCGGATCTCCGATAAAAAGCTTTGGGCTTCGGCATTCCGAGAATTAAAGCCACGAAAGAGAACCAAAGAAGACTTTCAAGAACGACCACGGCGTAAATCACTGCAGCTTCCGTACTTCCCATATTTCCGGTGACAAACAGCGAAAACACAGAACTAAAGTAGATCAGTGCTTTTGCGTTAGACAGATTAGTCAGCAAGCCGACAACAAAGGAGCGAAATCCTGAGCCTGCCGCCTGCACTTCGGCCTGAGGTGCCGCACCTTTCTTAAAGGCGCTTTTGAGAAGAACGTAAGCAAGCCACCCTAGGTACAGGCCTCCGAGCAGCATGATCACTTGCTGAAGCCACGCAAAACGTTCAAACAGCCACTGTAAACCTAAGAGAGATAAGGCGGCCCAAAAGGCGACGCCTAACGTGATTCCCAAAACGCAGCAGAGCGCTTCTTTTCTCGAGCGGCCGACGGCAGTTTGCATAACGATAAAGCAATCCGGCCCAGGTGACATAAGCGCGATCAAGTGAACAGCGGCGATCGTAAAGATGGTAGAGAGCATGATTTGAGGTTCCTTTTTTCAAAAATTATAGTATTCGCGGGCAACTTCCTTTCCCTTCTCAGGAGCAAAACTCAGACTCTTCACCTATCCATGAAACCGTTCCAAAAAGAAACGCCTCGCTAAACTCCGCCGTTTTTAGGCCGGAGAGCGAGGCGTCACGCTGGTCTTCCTAACTGAAGTTAGAAGGTATGGTGCAAGCCTAAGCCCAAGCTCCAGGACTTGAAATTCTCTTCAACAGCCTTTTCTTTAAACATCTTTCCGGCGGTTGCATAAGCGCCCCAGCCGTAAACAAAGGTACGTTTAGAGAGCGGATATTCATATGCCGCACCGACTGTGAAGCGATTGAATTTGTCATTGGAGAGCTTTGTGTCGTCCACCACAACGCCGTCGGCAGACTTAACTTTGCCGAATCCGTAGTTGGCAGCAACTTTGAAGGTACCGCCGGCAGCCGGAACTTCTGCGCCTAACGTGAAGGCATTTTGATTCATGCCTTTGCCGGAAACCCAAACATCTTCCAGCTGATCCAGGGAGTGGAAACGATTTGCGTACTGGTAGCCGAAGAAAGCCTTGGCAACTTCAAAGTCATACGTTGCACTCAAGCTATAGACCATTGTGGCTTTGTTTTTGTCTTCTTCGGACTTATTGTCGAAGCGTTCAACGATACCCGCTAAAGACAATTTCCCGATTTCATATGTCAGGCCCAAACCGTAGTAGTGGCTGTTGCGGGACCATTTTGCTGTATCGTCTTCAACGCCGTTGGAGTACTGTGCGTGGATTTTCAAGCCGCCGAATTCAGGAGAAACATAAACGATACTATTATTGTTGATTTGGCCTGTCACGAACGTATTTCCCAATCCGGCCTGAAGATAGTCGGTACCGAAGGGAGACGCATCCCAAATCGAATAAGAACCTTCATAAGAGGCTAAGCCGCCCATGCGGCCGAATGCAAGTTCACCGAAATTTCCGGACAAAGAAAGGGTTGCCTGTTTGCTGAAGGCCTTGCCTTCTTCCCCGGCAGAGCCGCTATCCATAGCAAAACCGTTTTCCAAAAGGAAGCCGACGGAGTATCCGTTTCCTAAATCTTCACTTCCTTCGATACCCCAAACACTGCCTCCTGCGATACCGTCTTCGAGAGAAACAGTAGCGTCTCCTCCTTTTGCTTTGTTGACGACCACTGCTCCGTCGATCGTCCCGTAAAGCGTTACCTGAGACTCAGCGGCAGCCATCGTACCGACGGAGGCCAATGCTATGACCAAAGCTGTTTTTGCTAATTTCATACAACCTCTGAAAATTGTAAAAAGAATTAAATCGGAATCATTCTCATTTTATTCCTCAAAATTTAAGAATTTCTAACTTGTCAATAACAATTGCTTCTCCATATTTTTGGGATATTTAAGTGAATCTTTCCGCAAATATTCAACAAGTTATAAATCCTCAAGATGCGAAATTCATGAAAGATATAGAGAAATCCCTAATGATAATGATTATTATTTCGATCACTGAGGGGTAACATTTTGATAAAGATAATCGTTTTCATTTGATGCTTTTATGACTGTCTCTACATCTCACCTCCTAATCCAGCTCCCGATGAGTGTGCAATGCAGGATCGCAAAACTGGGAAATATTCCTCCAAGTGAATTGAAACGTCTCCGGGATTTAGGTTTATACGTCGGCAGCGTGGCTTCCGTGATCACCTCCGCACAGAACGGCCCTCTTCTCCTTGCCGTAGGTGACGCCAGAATCGCTGTAAATCGAGATGTCGCGGCAGAAATAAAAGTTGTTCGCATTTTCCAATAGGAGAACATCATGCAGCTTCGCGATATGAAACCCGGACAAAGAGGTGTCGTGAAAGGTTTTTTGCCGGGAAACACTGAATATCGGAAAAAACTCTTTTCTTTGGGCGTCCTTCCCAACACTCGTTTTGAAGTCACCCGGGTGGCCCCGTTAGGAGATCCCGTCGAAATCAAACTTCGCGGATCTTTCATCAGCGTTCGAAAGGCTGAAATCGAAATCATTGACGTCAGACCTTTGTGAGGAAACATCATGACTCAGAAAATATCGATCGCGCTCGCGGGCAATCCCAACTGCGGCAAGACAACTTTGTTTAACGCTTTGACCGGATCACACCAGACCGTCGGAAATTGGCCAGGCGTTACCGTCGAGAAAAAGAGCGGAAGTTTTACGGTCAATGATCAGCAGATCACGCTCGTCGATTTACCAGGCGCCTATTCTCTTCAGCCGTGTGACGCTTCCAGCGAAGACGAGCGCGTCGCTCGAGAATACATCCTCTCAGGCGAATCTTCTCTCGTCGTAAATATCGTTGATGCGTCGAACTTGGAGAGAAACCTTTATCTCACCGCGCAGCTCATCGAAATACAGGTTCCGCTCATTGTTGCGGTCAACATGCTTGACGTCGCTAAGAATCATTCCATCTCCGTTGATCTCGATAAATTAGCGCAGGAGCTAGGTTGCCCTGTTGTCGGCCTAGTTGCCTCTAGAGAAACGGGTGTAGATGATCTCAAACAAGCAATCAGCCGCCAGCTCGAAAATCCTACCGTTCCGGACAACCCGCTTGTTTTCCCGAAAGACATTGCCGATGAAATTCATACACTGACTCAGGAACTCTGTGAAAACAACGTTGAAAAGGCCCCTTGGATCGCCGAACAGATCCTTGAAAGTGATAAAGAACTGGGACTCCGCACCTTAAAGAGCGGCTTTTCCAAAGCCGAACTGCGAATCAACGCACTCAATAAGCACTACAACGGCGACCTGGATATGGCTATTGCCGACGTGCGCTACTCCTTTGTCAGCAAAGTCGCTTCCTCTTGCATCACTCGAGACAACGAGGTCAAACAAACCATTACCGACAAAATCGACAAGATTGTTTTGCATCGTTGGCTGGGGGTACCTATTTTCTTGGCCGTGATGTACCTGATGTTCATTTTTTCGATCAACGTCGGTTCCGCTTTCATCGACTTCTTCGATATTCTTTTCGGAGCGATCTTTATCGACGGATTCGGGGAACTTCTCACTTCCATCGGAACGCCAGAATGGCTTAAAACGATTCTTGCCGACGGTATCGGCGGCGGTATTCAATGTATCTCCACATTCATTCCGTTTATCTTCTGCCTGTTTTTAGCCTTGTCCTTCCTTGAAGACTCGGGCTATATGGCCAGGGCTGCCTTTGTGATGGACCGCCTGATGAGAGCGCTCGGGCTGCCCGGAAAAGCGTTTGTTCCTCTGATTGTCGGATTCGGCTGCGGCGTCCCCGCTATCATGGCAACCCGTACGATGGAGCAAAAACAAGACCGTATTACCACGGTTTTAATGGCTCCGTTTATGAGCTGCGGCGCAAGACTTCCGGTTTATGTTTTGTTTGCGACTGCTTTTTGGCCGATGAGCGGACAAAATCTCGTTTTCAGTTTGTATCTCATCGGCATCTTGGCAGCTATCGCCACAGGCTTCATGCTTAAGAGAACGGCCTTAGCCGGTCAGACCAGCGCCTTTGTCATGGAGATTCCTCCGTACCATCTGCCAACCGCAAAGAACGTCCTTCTGAGAACATGGGATCGTTTAAAGAGCTTTATTTTCCGCGCCGGTAAAGTAATCGTTGTGCTTGTGGCTGTTCTTTGTTTCCTAAACTCCTTAGGAACAGACGGCTCCTTCCGCAATCAAGATACCGACAAGAGTGTTTTGTCTCAGATCGGCAAGACGATTGTGCCCGTCTTCAAGCCAATGGGCGTGTCTGCAGAAAACTGGCCTGCTGCCGTCGGCGTCTTCACAGGTATTCTTGCCAAAGAAGCCGTTGTCGGTACGTTGGATTCTCTTTACAGCGGAATCGGCGATAAAGCGGAAGAAGAGGCTGCTTTGGGCGAACCGGCAGCCAAGATTGAAGAGCAAGAAGTAAGCACCGGAACAATTGCCGCCATGAACAAGCTGTTCGACGGTGAGTTGGGTGCGTTTGCTTACCTGCTGATGGTTCTTCTTTATCTGCCCTGTGGTGCGGCCATGGGTGCCATCTATAGAGAGGTCGGAAGCGGCTGGGCTATCTTCTCTGCTTTGTGGACAACAGCAGTGGGATACAGTGCTGCAACCATCGTCTATCAAGCTGGCTCTTTCAATATTCATCCGGTGTATTCCGCTGTTTGTATCGCCATTTGCACTGCGATCATTGTCGCAATCGTTGCCGGACTTAAGCTCGCCGCAAAGGGCAACTCAAACACCGAAGGGAGGCTAGCTAACAGCAGCGTCCGCTAAAAAGATCTAATCTCTTCTTTTGTTCCGCTCTTACCTTTTAGGTTTGAGCGGAATTTGTTTTTGTTCGAAAGATAATAATCAGGGAAGCAACTCTTAGAGGTTCAAACTCGTTGTGAACCATCCTCTTTTACGCAACGACGTCGGTGCAGCCGCCGCTTGAGCTCTTCAATATCACAAGAATATATGTTAATTTTGGGTAAATTTCTCGTTTTTGGCAATGTTTACGACCACTTCGGAAAAAATAGAGAAGAATTCGCTTGTCGTGAATCTGAATCTTCTGAGAACGATTTTTTATCCTTGATGCGTACAAACTTATGAAAAAGCTTCTCCTTGCCGTAGTCCTGCCTCTTGCAGCTACCTCTGTCTACGCTGAAACCTCTGTCATGCTTTATGGCGGCGCCGACGGCGGCATAACTGTCCAAAAACTAAAAGGAAAATCTGCAACGGTTAGGTTTGCCAACGGCAGCTTGGATACCAATATGTTCGGCTTTACCGGAACGGAAGATCTCGGCAGCGGAAACAATGTTTTCTTAAGACTGGAACAAGGCTACGTCCTGTCAAACGGAAAAGAAGACGACGATAAAGGCGACAAGGCCTTTAATCGTCAGGCTTACCTGGGTTTTGAAAGCAGCTTCGGCCAGGTCGCATTCGGCAGAATCGGAGCACTTGGTTCCTACAACGGCGAATACTCCATTTCCGGTTCCTCCGCCTACAACACGAGCTTTTCGGTACTCAGCAATATCCACAGCGCTTTCATTCTGACGGACTGGATGAACAACACAATTGCTTATGTGTCTCCCAGCCTTAATGGTTGGAAGGTTCACGCCACTTACTCAAACGGCGTTAATGAGGACTCAGAAAAGTGGTCAAGAAACGAACACTATTACGGCATCGGGGCGACATATGAGGACCAAGCTATCAGGTTCGGAACTTACTGGGAAATGTTGGATAACAAAGGAACCGAAGATCTTTCAAAACCTAAAGCGACGAACTTATTCACCGTTCAAGCTTCTTACGATTTCGGAACTTTCAAGCTTTTCGGCGTTTACCAATATGCGCTTCATTCCATGAAACTTCCTAACAACACCGAAATCGAAGAAGCGCACAAAGGCGCAAACCAACATGCGCTTGCACTCTCTGTAGCGATTCCTTTCGCGGGCGGATCAGTTAAGTTCCAGACTCAAGGTGCATTGGGCAAACTTAAGGACACAGGCGAAAAGTACAATTCGTATTCTCTCGGCGCCGCCTACCTCTACCCTCTCTCCAAACGAACCACGCTTTACACTCAGGCCGGCTGGGGAACGACAGGAAAAGCTTTCAAAAAATATGATTCCGGTTTAGGAGGCTGGGCTGCCACCGCCGGTCTAGGACACAACTTCTAAACACTCGTCGAGGTTATTTCTGCAATTACCTTCCATTGCCAATTATGTGTCAGCGCCTTTGGCAATTACTGCAGTAATAAGTCGCTCTGCCGTTTTGAATGATCTTCTTAATCGGTCGACCGCAGTTTGCGCAAGGTTTGCCTTCTTTTCCGTACACTTTGGCGTTTAATGTGAAATAGCCTTGCTCGCCTTCTGCAGAAACGAAGTCTTTTAAAGTAGAACCGCCCTCGTTTAAAGACAAAGTCAGCACTTCTCGGATCGCTGTAACCAGACGTTCTAACCTCTGTTTTGAGATCTTATTGGCCGGCGTTAAGGGGGAAATGCGAGCTTTAAATAAAGACTCCGAACAATAAATATTGCCGACACCGACAACATATTTGCCCGTCAGCATGGCCTCTTTAATCGGCAGTGAAGTATTCGCTAAAGCGGAGTGCAGCCGCGACGCAGTAAAGCTATCAGAAAAAGGTTCTTCGCCTAATTTTGCGATTTCCGGCAGCGCATAAGGATCTTGAGACTCCGGGAGCCAAATCACAAAACCAAAACGTCTGGGGTCGTGGTACCGAACCGCCAAGTCACCGAACAAAATATCGATGTGATCATGTTTGACAGGTTCTGTGACTTTGGGATCAACGATTCGCATCACACCCGACATACCGAGGTGAGAAACAATATACCCTCGGTCGAAATTCCAAATCAGATACTTCCCGCGTCTCTGAATCGAGCGCAGACACTGCCCCGTGAGCAGTTCGGAAAGATTTGCAGGAGCTAACTTACGAAAACGCGTCTCACGTACAACCGCTCCTGTGCAGCGGCGACCACCGACGCGCTTAAGTATTCCGAGACGAGTGATTTCGACTTCTGGAAGTTCGGGCATGAATCCTCAGAACTAAACAGGACGCATGGACGCCGTAAACAAGTTCCAGCCGGAGCCTTGGTTAGGTTCCGTTGAATGGGCCTGTGTTAAAAAGGATGGCAGTGCAATTCGCTGGGCGCCCTTCAAGGTAATCTTCCTGCTGCGGGAGATCCTGCGGATACCAGCAGCAGCGATTCTGGCGTCAAATTCAGACTTTTGACTCATTACTAACCTCTTGAAGAGCAAACTAACTAAGGATAATTATCATCATCCCCTCAGGGTTAGTACATAGACATTATCCCTGACCTCATACTCATATGTGGGATGGCTCGGTGCAATTATTACGCTTGCGCTAAAATTCCTCCAATCAACGCATAGGCACACGATGGTAAAGAAAAATACTTCCGGAATCGCTTTATACAAAGAGGATTTGAAGCAAAGCATCGAAGAACTTACTGACCTTCAAAGGAAAATGCTTTCTCTTACCTTATCGGACCTAGATCCCGAACAGCTTAAACTCGATAAGATTTATCCGGTTTCCGTCGACAGTTTTCCGGAGTTCCGCTCACAAAACGCAGAAGAGGCCTATGAAACTTTGATCGAGTCGGCGCAGTCGCTTTTTGACAAGTTCGTCATGATCCGCGGCGGCATTGAAGCCCAGACAGAAGACGAAATCGAATTCTATCGATGGCTCTCCCAGCTCAGATACTCGGATAAAACATACTCCGTCGGTTTGATTTTTTCCAATATGGTCAAGTTGTACTTGAGGGATATACAAGACATTCTTAAAAACAAGACCGAGCCTGCTGTCCAAAAAGAGCTCGATCTTTTCGGATAGGCCTACTCTCTCAGGCCGACTATAATTTTTTCACAATCAGATAAATTATAGACAGTTTCTCGGAAATACCGCATTTGCGTGATGCGTTATCTCGCAAGAAGCCCTATTGGACGGCGGTTTGTCGCGAAAACGGCACACCCAAACTCAAAAAACTGTTTTTTGCCCTAAAAAACCCTTATTATCAGGGTTCCATTCAAACACTATCAGAGGAATCGAATGAATAAAACTGAATTGATTGCTGCCGTTGCAGAAGCTTCCGGTAAATCTAAAGCTGATGTTAAAGATGTTCTGGATGCTCTGACAGCTCAGATCGTCAAAACTGTTAAAGCAGGTGATGAAATCACTCTCGTTGGTTTCGGAACTTTCAAGTCTGCTAAGCGCGAAGCTCGTACCGGCCGCAATCCTGCCACCGGAGCAACGATCCAGATTCCCGCTTCTGTTCAGCCGAAATTCGTTGCCGGCAAACAGTTTAAAGATGCCCTCAATACAAAATAATTTGTTTTTGAGCTGAGTAAAAAGGCCGTTAAGAGTTCTTCTCTGCGGCCTTTAATTTTTGTCTTTTCGTGTGTTTTAGGCATCCCGCATTTTAGTCATCGCCTGATCTAAGTCATTGATCATATCTTGCGGATCCTCCAAGCCGATGTAGACGCGGATCATCGTACGCATAATCTTCGGATCTCCGACCGTGCGTTTCCCATAGCTTCTAAGGATCAAACTCTCAAATCCTCCCCACGAATAACCCAATCCGAATAGCTTCAGAGAATCCATAAAACGGTTGATCTGCACGTCCGTAAAATAGCCCTGAAATTGGAAAGCAAACAGTCCGATAGGTCCTGCGAAGTCTCTCTTGTAAATGGGGTACCCGGGATCCTTTTCATAGGCCGGCCAAATCACTTTTTTGACTTCTTCCCGCTTCAGAAGCCAGTCAACCACTTTTCGTGTATGCGCACCAACTGCATCAAGGCGCACCTTCAAAGTATGCAGGCCTCTTAGTCCTAAGTACACGCTCTGAGCAGAAGCGTATTGCCCCGTCATTTTGCAGACAGCTCTGACCTGTTTCCAAGTTTTTTCATTGCAGGTAACCGTAGACATCAGTACATCGCTGTGACCGCAGATGTATTTGGTTGCCGAATGCACCACGACATCCACCCCGTGTTTTAAAGGCTGGAAATTGATCGGCGTGGCATAGGTGTTGTCGATCATCGTAACGACTCCGTGCCTGCGTGCAACCGCGGCAATTGCCGGAACATCCTGCATTTCAAAGGTATGCGTGCCGGGGCTTTCCATGTAGATCAAACGAGTATTAGGGCGAATTAATCCCTCAATTCCCGCTCCGATGGTGGGTCCATAAAACTCTGCTTCCACACCGAAATTTTTTAGTAGTACCTCACAGAACTGACGTGTGGGACCGTAGACGGAATCCGTCACAAGCATGTGATCCCCCGTCTTCAGGAACGCCATCATCGGGATGGTGCACCCCGCTAAACCCGTACTAAAGGCCCAAGTCCCGACACCGCCTTCGAGTTTATTCATGGCCTCATAAAAAGCTTCATGCGTCGGTCCTCCGTCCGTCCCATAAGTCCGGGCGGTACCGTCGCCATATAGATGGTTGTCAACGCGTCCGAACAGGTCATCCATATCGTCGTGAATAATGGTCGAACCTTCATAAGGCGGGACATTCACGTAACCGCCGCTTGCTTCTAAATTGCGCCCGCAATGCGAGAGAATAGTTTGCAAACCCGGTTCGTCCTTTGGTTTATTCATAATCTTCCTCCGTTTTGGACCGCGGTCTATGCTTCTCAACGGTCCACAAACATCTGTTTCAGTTCTTCTGCCACGATATCTCGTAATGGGGATTCAATAAGCGGATTCCAAGCGATTGAAAGGGGCAAACAAGGAGTTGCATCCGTAATCGTTTCTGCCTTGATATATTCAGGCATCCACTGTCTGAAGGATTCCGGGAGAAAAGCTATACCCTGCCCGCAGCTCACAAATCCCATTTGGCGCGGGCTGGATTCGACCTCGTGGATAATTCTCGGCGTGAAGCCGCCAACTTCCTGACAAAAACCGACAAGACCGTCAAACAGCCGAGGCGCAATGGCACGCCGTGTAAAAACAAAATCCTCATTTCGCAGCTCTTTAATTGACACTCCGCCCTTCCCTGCTAAATGGTGATTTCGATTTAAAAGTACGATTGGTTTTTCATTGATGAGGTTTGCCATCCTCAAACGCTGATCCGACAAAGTATCAAAAAACGCCATGCCGATTAAAACTGTTCCGTCCGTGAGCTCTGTTTCAACCTGATAAGAATCAATTTCCTTCACAAACAGGGAAATATTCGGGTGCAATGCCGCAAGACGTTTTTTAAACTCCGGAATAAAAAACAGCATCGACTCCGTGTTCGCACCGATCGTTAGAATCCCCTGCGCATTTTGCTGCATTTGCTTCACGGAGAAATTCAAGACTTCCGCCTGCCGCACCAGCTAGTCAATCATCGGCATGAGTGCGTTGCCTTGTACCGTCGGAGAAACGCCGCGAGGCGTTCTCTCCAGCATTTTCATTCTTAACCTTGCCTCTAGCTCGTCGATCTGAAGAACAAGAGGAGGGACGGACATATTCAATCGCTTGGCTGCCCGCCGGAAGCTCTTCTCCTGAGTCACGGCAGCGAACAGCATCAGCTGTCTGATGGTGCGGTAATCGAAACAGCGGCGCATTCTGATGTTAGCAAAAAGATAATTGAGTGATAAAGATTTTATATCACTTAGCCTCCTAGGCGTTTGATTTTATTCCTACACTGACGAACAACAAAGGAGAAAAAAATGTCTGTTTCAAGCCTCGGACTCTTTTTCATCGTGGTTTTTATCACTTGCATCACGCCCGGTGCCGGCGTTCTCTATACGCTCAAAAACGCGATTAACTACGGAAAGGCAAATGCTTTTCTCTCTCCCACAGGAAACGCTATCGGCGTGTTATTTATGAGTACGCTTGCAGCGAGCGGGCTCGGTGCTGTCATTCATGAGTCGCCCGTCATGTTTTACGGGCTGCAGATATGCGGATGCATGCTGTTGTTTTGGTTCGGCTGGAAAAGCTGGACGGCTCCGGCCATCTCACTTTCTTCTTCCATCAAGTCGTTTAATCTAAAGGAGCTCAAACAGGAAAGAATCCACATTTTGACGAGTGCTGCACTTCTTCAAGTCACAAATCCCATGTGCATCGTGTTCCTTCTCTCCCTGTTCCCTCAGTTTATTGACCCCAAGGGCTCCTATGTGCAGCAAGTTTCCCTGATGATCGCCATGTTTGTTATTACCTGCTGGTTTGTCCACATCGCCTACAGCTATTCTGCCGCAGCTGCTGCGGATCGATGGATGACGAAAAACTTTTCTCTCTGGCTCAATAAAATCAGCGGATTTCTTTTCTGGTTAATATCTGTATCAATCCTCGTCAAAATGTTTTAACACAGTACTTCTTGTCAACCACAACTACTTAATTTCTCAAGAATTTTTTGAGACTCGCATGCCTGAAATAGGTTCTTACAAATATTATGGTAGAAACCCTTAGGGCTTTATGCTAATATTCGTTTGTGGCAATTGAATGTTGTCACTTCTCCTTGGGATTTGAGGTTGAAGCGAGAATCTTCGAAGAGCTTTTTGAGATCCCTTTCGGGAACTCAGGTTCTTCTCTCGCTAATTTAGATACCGGCGTCTGAATGGTTTATTTCAGACGCCCTTTTTTTGCCTGTTTCCTTGCGCTAGTCACGAAATATCCCAAACTCCCGCGAAATAGTTCGGTATTGACTTTTAGTCCTTCAAGTTTCGCGGGAATTTGTTGTTAATGCCAAGAAGCTCGAGAATGTCTCGGGCTTTCTTACTTATCGGCCTTCCTGCCCAGACAGCTTTGCTCGGCGGTCTAATCGCCATGATTCCTTTAAGCATTGCCATGGCCTTGTCTAAAGAATCTCCCGGCAAATCCAAGTCGAGCCTTTGCTCGTTTTCTTTGACCGTGTAGAGCATCCTCATTCTTAAAGATTGAGCGATAACAAAGAGCAGGAGCTTACCGACATAGGTTCTTTCAGTGCAGCGCAGCCGGTTGTTCCCGTTGAGAACCTTCATCTGTCTAAAAGCCGTTTCGACGATCTGCCTTTGCTTGTAAACCGCCAGGCATTCAAACGGATCCTCGATGCAATTGGTTCTAATGGCGAAGCACCCGGCTCGAGTTAAGAATTCTTCTAGGCCTTTAATATTTTTGACCCAGACATTCTTATTGTTTTCAACAATGTAATTTCTGACTCTGCTCCGGTCGGCCGAATGCAGCTTTTCTCCGCTGTTTTTCTTCTCCAGGACTTCCTCGATTTTTTGATGAAGAGAGATGGCCTGTTGGGCAGCAAGTTCAGGGTATTTATACAAATGCAGCGAAGTACTGAGGTGCAAAGGACCGGAGTCAGTAGCTTTTTCACAGAGCTCTTTGCTTGTTCTGGCGGCAACTTTCAGTCGGCCGTTAAGGAATGCCGGATTGCTAAGGCTTGATTTATATCTTTCAAAGAGCTGCTTGACGCTTTCTTCCGTAAGGGGGACGCCGCAGACGTAATTAATTTCAATATCGAGTAACCGCTGAATGTTGTAGATGCTCTGGTAGCCTCGATCTGTAACGATAACCGTGTCCTGAAGGTTGTAGCCGTTGTGGTGCAGATCCATCATCAAATGAGGATAGACGGATTTATCCGTGATACTGCCTTCGCTTTCGTAGGCGTAGCAGACATCGCCGTTCAGGTAGTCGACGCCTAAGGTGAAGTTAACTTGCCGAAGTTCCGGATTTTGTTTTGCGTATCCGTAAGCAGCGCTGCTGATGGTTACCGAGTAGGTACTAAGCGCCGTGGAATCTAATGCGAGGTAACGGAATCCGGGGCCTGGTTTTTTGAGTTCTTCAGCCTGAGTCTTTACTTTATTAAAGTGATCTACGCACCTGTGATTCCGAAGTTTTAGGTAGGACGTAATATCCTGATGGGTTATTTTTGACAGCATCTCACTGATGCGCTGGCCTGAGAAGGTTCGAGCTTTGGGCAGCCAGTGCTGAGAGGCCCACTGTTCAAAGCAGTCCATGGAGCCGCCGTCAAGGTACTGGTAAACCGCCAATCTCAACAAGTCCGCCCCGACTTCTGCTCCGAATGTCTTTTTTAAGTCTTCCAGCATTCCGCTTTGCTGAGCAACCAGCCAACACGCAGCAGAAGCGCCGTAGCTGACAACCTCATTAAGAGGGCTCGGAACTCTTTTGTCCAGCTCCTCCTGAACTTCTTCCGGTGTTCGTTCAACAAGCTGCTTGTCTTCGTAATAAAGGATCTTGCCTTCGTACTGAGGGTTCTCTGAAAGATATTTCTTTCCGAGCCGCACTCTTCCGGTCGTTGTATCCAAGACTCCGACGTACTTCCTTTGTGCGATGCGAGAGCGTTTCTTCTCCGGATCCCATTCATTTCTATAAGCCTCGACGTAAGTGTGTCCCTTCCTAACGTATGTGTGGAGGCAGAAGTGCGGAGTGTCGTAAATTCTAGGGCGACCCATTTTAATAGACCTACATTATCAAAATACCGATCTATTATAGCATGAGAACGCTGATCTTGAAATCTTTTATTTAAAGAAATCAGGGAATTAGTTGAAGAAAAATAGCCCGATTAAAAAAAATCACGGGCTATTTCACGGGAGTTTGGGCTGGAGTATCTCGGAATCGAATACAAATTAGGTGTGGATTTCTTGGATAAAGCTTCCATCCAAGGCCGCGATGAAAAGGATGTCGAGAGGGCGATTGAAAGAGCCTTGGAACACGGCGTTTCTCAGAGTTTTATTGAAAAAACAGGGGGCTATACAGGCATTAGCGGTATTTTAGATACCGGCAGACCCGGCCCCACGATTGCAATCAGAGCTGACTTAGATGCGGTCCCGGTTCAAGAAAGTTCTGTTGAAGAACATGAAGCGGTCAAAGGCAATTATGTTTCAGAGATTCCCGGTGTGATGCATGCCTGCGGCCATGACGCCCATACGTCCATTTTGTTGGCGGTGGCAGAATGGGCCGTTAGAAATAAAGAGCACCTCGTAGGAAAATATAAATTCATTTTCCAGCCTGCTGAAGAAGGTGTTCGAGGCGGATTAGCGGTGGCGAACGGCGGAATTTTCGACGATGTGGATGAAATCTTATGTTTTCATGTAGGCTCCGAATGCAAGTTAGGCGAAGTCGGCATCTGTGAAGGTGGCTACCTGGCTACAACTAAGCTTAACGTTAGTTTCGAAGGCGCTCCGGCCCATGCCGGATCAAATCCGGAGGCCGGGAAGAGCGCATTGTTGGCTGCCTGCAATGCGGCAACTTTAGTTGCAGGAATTCCGAGACATAGCGGTGGATTAACTCGAGTGTGCGTCGAGCAGGCGAGAGCCGAAACGTTATTCCAGCTCATGCACGGATGGAGATTGAAACCCGCGGTGCCACGAGTGATTTAGATGCATTCATGGTTGACCATGTCAAACGCATTGTTCGAGGCACCGAGGCAGCTTTTGACGTTAAGGCGAAAATTGAGAAAGTCGGCTCTGCCGCGAATCTGGAAACGGATCCGGAAGTGTTGGCAAGACTTGCCAAGATTACAGAGCAAATGGAGTCAGTAGAGAAAACGAACTTCATCCGGTTCGTTCCTGCCTCAGAGGACTGCACATGGCTGATTAGGCGGGTAAGGGAACACGGTGGAAAAGCAGGCTACTTCTTGTTCGGCTGCAACCATCATGGTCACCACAGAGGAGATTTTTCGATACAGGACGAAAAATCGATGCCGGTTGCTTTCGAAATGCTAACGAAGTACTTAGCAGAAAGAAACATGAGCTGCTGACTGCCGCAATCAGGAGCCGATATTTCTGTCGAAAATGGCGCCTTACTTTTTATCGCATAAAAAAGACCTCCGAAATTCGGAGGTCAATTCATTCAAGCTTTGGAAAAAATCAGCTACTTCTAAGTCAACTAACTTTGAAGAACGTTCTTGATCTGGTCGCTGGTTCTCATCAGATCGTAAGTCTGACTGTCGTCAAAGGCGGCAAAGACGGTACCGATGCGGTCGGTGATGACATACATATCGTCAGGAGTCTTTTCAATCCAGCCTAGGTCGACGAGCTTGGCGAGTTTACGGCGGACAGTTTCACGAGGAATGCCGGTAACGTCCGAAATCGAGAGGGCGTTGCAGGGCAGGTACTGTCTCTGGCCGTTGAACGATGCAGGCTGATAGCCGCGGCGTTCGTCGTAGAAGCGTTCTGTGTTGCGGGAAGCAATTTCACCGAGGACCAAGCAGAGCGTCAGATCGCCGTCATAGGCCTGATACATTGCGCGAAGGCGGCTGGTCATGAAGCGAAGAAGCAGGACGGATAAAACGTCTCGGTGAGAAGCGTAGGTTTCAGGAGAGACACCGGCGGGAATTCTGAGTCCGGACGGTAATTCGGTCGGGAAAGCGGCTCTGTCTTTCGGTGTGCGACGTGTTCTTAGCATTTTGTTTCTCCTATGTAACTTTTTGAATCCCTTGCTGAAAACTTTGTTTGATTTCGTTTTCAATGAAGTCATCATATCGGGAATTCCCGAGGTGAGCAAGTAAAAACCCATATTTATACATACCATATAAACAGTATATTCATAAAGTTACATAGGAGATTATTAGGGAAAAGAGTTAGGGATTACGCCTAAAATGCCCGTCGTTATTGGCTTCGCAATTTCTTAAGGAGAATTCGTTTTTTCGAAAAAATACCCAAAATGGAATTGTAATAAATTGTAAAATAAATGTAACTCTCTTTGTCAGCTAATCGAAAAATTTGATTTGTCAGATTTAAAACCAATTTGGTAAGTTAATAATCTCAAGAGTTTCAAGAGTTTTTAGTTTGTATAACAATTATTTGTCCGCTTAATAACCTGTGTTACAAGGGTTGTAAGGAAAGGAACTATTTTGGTAATCAGAGTCTTGACAGTTACTGTGCTTATCTTTTTTGATGGCTTAACTTGTTGTTTTGCAAAAGCTTGACTGAGAATTTTTCACAATACCAAAAATTTGGTATTTTGGGTTATTGTTCGTACAAAAATCACATTTATGTGCGAGAGCTTGTCTGTTCACGAGATCATAGGTTAGACAGAGACATTCTTTTTGGTATTGAATGACCTCCATGGAATAGAACCCTAAAAGTCGGGGAATAAATACATCTTGATCCGAGTCGGCTAAATATTTCTTAAAAACCTATTGAAAAATATAGGTTTTTCTTGACTTTTTAAGATGTGTGTACTATAATTATAAGCATATTTAAAGAAGGTTCCTGATCATGTCTAAGCCAATAACCGGAAAAACTACCACCTCTGTTTGGAAGCAAAAGCGTAAAAACGGCGATATTTACGTCTGGGAAAGACAAACTG
>OJKY01000627.1_pt1 | contig 26438 bp, 19 predicted proteins | sample 1596571 | NCBI WGS metagenome assembly OJKY01 (sample SAMEA4350170, study PRJEB24818) | metagenome | biome: human; feature: gut; material: faeces | place: Denmark | collected 2013-09 | reverse complement strand
GTCCGTTCTCGATGAGCTCCCCCCCGGGCGGCAGAAGATCGACACCTTCGCCGTTCCCTCGAGCTATCACGCGCGCATCTACGCTTTTTTGCGCAAGCTCGTGCAGGAGGGCAGGCAAGCCTACATCGTCTGCCCCATGGTCGCGGAAAACGACGAGCTGCCCGACGAGCGCAAGGCCGTCACCGCCTACGCAGCGCACCTGCAAACGGAAGTTTTCCCCGACCTTCGCGTCGCCCCCATCCACGGCAAGATGAAGCCGAAGGAGAAGGACGCCGTCATGCGCGCCTTTGCCGCGCATGAGATCGATGTTCTCGTTTCCACCACCGTCATCGAGGTCGGCGTCGACGTGCCGAACGCCGCGCTCATGCTCATCGAAAACGCCGAGTGCTTCGGCCTCTCCCAGCTCCACCAGCTGCGCGGCCGCGTCGGGCGCGGACAGCACAAGTCCTACTGCGTCCTCGTTTCCGACAACAAGGGCGAGGAAAACAAGGCGCGCCTCAAGATCATGTCCTCCACGAACGATGGCTTCGCCATCGCGGAGGAAGATCTCAGGCTGCGTGGCCCGGGCGACTTTTTCGGCTCGCGCCAGCACGGTCTGCCCGCCCTTCGCGTCGCCGATCTCTCCTGCGACTTATCCCTCCTGCATGAAACACAGTCCGCTGCCGAGCAGCTTCTCGCCGCCGACTCGGAACTGAACGAGCACCCTCTGCTCAAAGCGCGCGTCGAGCTACTCTTCTCTCTCAACGCAGACGCCATGAACTGACAAAAAAAGTCAAGCCTTTCGGCTTGACTTTTTTCATCTTCTCAAATGCAGTCCGTTATTCTTCCCGCGCCTTGATCTTGGCGAGTTCTTCTTCCTCCAGCTGGCGGTAGGCTACCTTTCCGACCAAGGTCTTGGGCATATCCTCTTTGAACTCGATGTCGTAGGGCATGGCATACTTTGCAACATTCTTGCGGCAGTAGGCGAGCAGCGCCTGTCTCGTGTCCTCAGTCGCGGGCACACCGGCGGCAAGCTTGACGAAAGCCTTGACCTTCTGCATCTTGTAGGGATCGGGCACGCCGATGACGCAGCTCATCTGCACGTACTCGTGCGCGTCGAGGATATTTTCGATCTGGCCGGGATAGACATTGTAGCCCGAGGAAATGATCATGCGCTTGGCACGGCCGCGGAAGTAGACAAAGCCCTGCTCGTCCATCACGCCGAGATCTCCCGTGTAGACCCACGTGAGACCGTCGGCGTGCGTGCGAAGCGTCTGCGCCGTCTCTTCGGGGTTGTTCATGTACTCCTTCATCACGGTCGGACCCGCGAGCAGGATCTCGCCCTCCTGCCCGTAAGGAACCTCCCGGTCGGTGTCCGGCTCCACGATCTTGATGTAGGTATCCGGGAAGGGAAGGCCGATCGAGCCCTCTTTGAACATGTGCGGCGGCGTCAGGCAGCAGGCCGTGACCGTCTCGGTCGTGCCGTAGCCCTCGCGCACCTGAATGGACGCCTTGTGGTCATAGAGGAACTTGTCGAACTTCTTCTTCAGCTCGATCGACAGGCTGTCGCCGCCGGAGAATACGCCCTTGAGCGAACTGAGGTTCGCCCCGTCCATGCTCGGCAGACGCAGCAGCGCTTCATAAAGTGTCGGCACACCGGCGATGAAGTTGCACTTGTACTTCACGATCTGCTTGGCATAGCTCTTAGCCGTAAAGCGCGGGATCAGGATGCAGCGTCCGCCCTGCGAGAGCATCGTGTGCACGCACACGCCAAGGCCGAAGCCGTGGAAGAGCGGCATCGCCGCGAGCATACGGTCGCCGGGGCGGAACATCGGGTTCGCCGCGATGACCTGCTGGCCGAGGGCGTTGAAATTCTTGTTCGTCAGCACGATGCCCTTTGTTGTGCCGGTCGTACCGCCGGAATAGAGGATCACGGCGGGGTCCGCGCCCTCGCGCTTGACCTTATAGGTCTTATAGTAGCAGGAGCGGGAGAGCTTCATAAAGTCCTTCCACATGATGACCGGCGCGTCCTCAGGGATCTTCTCGATCTTGCGTCCCTCGGTGAGCATATAGCCCGCCTTGATCGTCGGGGACAGCGCGTCGCGCACGCTTGCGATGATCATGTTGACGACCTTCGTGCGCTCGCGCACCTTTTCAAACTTGTTGTAGAACTGATCGAGCGTCACCGCCGCCACGCTTTCCGAGGCGTTGAGGTAAAATTCGATCTCTTTCTCCGCCGAGAGCGGATGGATCATGTTCGCAATGCCGCCGACGAGGTTGACGGCGTAGAACATATAGATGGCCTGCGGGCAGTTCGGCATGGCGATGGTCACCTTGTCGCCCTCGCGCACGCCGATGGTCTTGAGCGCCTTGGCGCACTGCTCGATCTCGCGGATCATCTGGCGGTAAGTCGTCGACTTTCCCATAAAGGTAAAGGCGATGTTGCCCGGATATTTCTTGGCGATCTGCTCCACGGCCTCGAACATCGAGCCGTCGAAGTATTCAAGGTGCATCGGCACCTCGCCCATAGAATCCTTCCAAGGGGTTCTTACGATCGTATCACTCATAGTCTACCTCCTCCGACATCGGCCGCTCCAGAAGGGCGGGGTGCTCCAGCAGATACTTGAAAAGACGCACGCTCTTCGCGTAATAATAGCCGTCGGCAATGCGCTCGTCCACGGTGAGGCCGAGATCGACCGTCTCCCGCATTTCAACAAGACCGTGTTCGTCGTACAGCGGCGTCCACTTTTTCTCGCCGATGACGCAGAACAGCGAGCTCGTGCCCCAGTTCGTCAGGTGGTGGTAGCCGCTCTTGAGATGAATGGAGCCGAGATTGGAAATAAACACCGAGCTATAGTTCGGGTCCTTCCCGATCAGAAAATCGGGGCACCAGCCGTGCTTGTCAAGCCAGCGGATAAATCGCACCGCCGCCTTGGAAAGAAAGCGCGGCAGGCTGTTGAGCACGTTCATGCTGTTGTCGGTCGTGTTGACCTTCTTCTGCTCGCGGCAGGCCGCAACCTCCTGGTGGATCTCCTCGTGGATCGTTTCGATGGTGCTCTCAGGCTTTATCTCCAGCAGAGCCATCGCCTCTTCGCTGCCGTCGGCAAACTCCTTCTTGATGACAAAGCCAGCCGTCACCTTGTTGCGCTGGTAGTAGTTCTCGTTCGCATAGAAGCGGTTGAGCTTCGGCCGCAGCACAACCGTCTTGGCGAGCGCCGTCAGAATCACGTGGAAAAACGTGTACTTAAAGGGGATGCCCTCGTAGTTCTTCTCCGCGATGTACGCCTTGATCGGCTCAAGGTTCACCCGCTCGGCGATGTACGCCTCGTTGTCCGCGCGGTTGGGATAGATGATGCCCATGATAAAATGCAGCGCATCGGTATCCCGCAGCAGCGTCGCGTCGCGCCGGTCGCCCCAGCGCCTTTTCTGTTCTGCCATAAATTTTTCTTCCTTTTTCTGGATTTGCCTCTTTCATCCGCTCTTCCAAAGCGAAGCCCACTCAGGGGAGAAAATGCTCAAAAATAGCGATCGCGCCGTCGCTCTCCGCGATCGAAAGCTCCTCTTTCGACCGGATCGTCCAATATACGCGCTGCGCGCCGTAGATCCTGCGGCACAGCCGCGGCGCCCACTTTTTTCTGTCCTTAAACCGATAGGCGACAAAATCCGGCTGCACCATGATGTTGCTCAGCAGATGCGTCGTCGCAAACGCCATTGGCAGGCTCAGCTTGCCGCGATCTTTCAAAAAGTTCTGGCTCAGCTGCCCGCGGATGACCTCGGGACGGTGTTTTCTGACCCACGCCACACACCTCGGGTCAAACGATTCCACACAGTAGACCACGCGGAACTTGTCAAGCTCGCGCATCGTGCGTTCCGTCAGCGCGGCATAGTTATCGCGGAAGCTCTTCAGCTCCACGATGATCGGCAGCCCCGTATCCTCAAACAGCGCGAGCACATCGCAAAACTGCGGGATCGTCTCCCCCGTCCCGTCCAGCGGATAGTCTCCGAGCTCTTCCGCGCTCAGATCCTCCAGATAGCCCGCGCGCCCGGTCATGCGCCTGATGTCGCTGTCGTGGAACACCGCAAGCGACCCGTCGCGCAGCAGATGCACGTCAAGCTCCACGCCGAAGCCGTACGCCACGGCGCGCGAAAACGCGCTGAGCGAATTTTCCGGGATCCCCGCCGCCTTGTCGTAAAGTCCCCGGTGCGCATAGCGGAACTGCCGCATCGCACGCATCGACTCCGACCCACGCCGCGCGCGCAGTAAAATCGCCCACGCAAGCGCCAAAATCAGGCAGATGCCGACAACGATCGGTAAAATTTTCATTTTAGATCACTTCTTGTATTCGTTTAGTCTGCGTCCATGTCCTCGTATGCCGCAAGGCCGCCTTTGGCCTCTACCTTGCAGTCGCCGTGGCGCACAAAGCACATCGTCACAAAGCTGCATGCCACGAAGAACGAGGCATACGGGAACAGCACGCTGTAGCTGATGTGCTTCAAGAGCGTGCCTGCCAGGATCGGCGTTACGACCTGCGCCGCCATCGAGAAGGTGTAGTAGTAGCCCGTAAACTTGCCGATGTCGCTGCCCTTGCACATCTCCACGACCATCGGCAGCGAGTTGACGTTGATCGCCGCCCACGCAAGACCCACAAGCGCAAACACGACAAACATCACGCCCGTGATGCGCTGATAGTGCGTCGTGAGGAAGTACCCCGAGAGGAAGCACGCCGCCAGCAGCAGCACGCCGCCCTGAATGGTCTTTTTTCTGCCGATTCTCGAGGCGAGCTGCCCCACCGGAATGTACGAAACGATCGCGCCGCCCGTCGCAACGAGCAAGCACGTCGACGCGCCGCCGAGACCCTGCCCCATCACGCGCGCCACATACGTCGTCCACCACGTCGTCACGCCGTTGTAGCCAATATACCACAGCGCGATGGAGAAAAGTATCATCAAAAGGCTGCGTTTGACAGGCTTCGGCAATTCCTCGTGCCCGTCCGGCTCCTCTTCTAAAAGCTGCTGCTCGGGATGCGCCGCCTCATACTCCTTCTCCGCCGCGGCGAGCTTCGGCTCGTTCGTCGTGAAGTACAGCACCGCGACCGCCGCCGCCATCAGCAGCGACACCGCGACAAACAGCGGCTGATAGTTCACGTGCTGAACTCCCGCCGTCTTGCTGTTGGGATACAGCAGCGCCGCCGTCAGCAGATAGGTAATGCCGCCCACCGCGCCCATCAGGTTGATGATCGCGTTCGCGCGCGACCGCAAGGGCTTGGGCGTCACGTCCGGCATCAGCGCCACCGCGGGCGAGCGGTACGTCCCCATCGCCACGAGCAGCAGCCCCAGCGCGACGACGAACAGCACAAGCTTCCCCTTCTCCCCCGTCGCGGCGTAGCCGTTGTCAAAAAGCGGCAGCAGATTCATCAGCACCACCGCGCACGCCGTGCCGCCGAGGATGAATGGCATGCGCCGTCCGATGCGCGTGCTCGTGCGGTCGCTCAGCGCGCCGAAAAACGGCAGCAAAACCAGCGCCAGTACATTGTCCGCCGCCATGATCGCGCCGCAGACGGTCTCGTCCAGCTGGAACGTGTGGGTCAAAATCAGCGGGATAATGTTGTCGTACATCTGCCAGAACGCGCAGATGGAAAAAAACGCCAATCCCACCAGAACCGTGCGCTTGTGATCGAGCTTCATATCCGTTTCTCCTTGCAAAGAAAGTCGAACGCCGTTAGAACCATAGTAGAATACCATAAATCCGCAAAAATAGCAAGCATTCCCCGCCCGCGCGTCGGGAAAGCGCGATCAAACTTGCATTTTCACTCAAATTCCGGTATAATTGTGACAAAATAACGGATAAGGAGTCTCGTCATGCTGTTTTGGAAAAAGAAAACGCCGCCCCTCGTCCAGTCCTCCGCCTCCGCGTGGCGCGAGCAGTGGCGCGCCATCGTCCCGCCCGAGTGCCGCAACGTCCCCATCACGGTCGACGGCCGCACCGTCACCGCCTACGTGCAGATCAACCACTTCGCCATGATGCTGCAAGACGGGCTTTTGATGGAGGAGCATTTTTTCGACGTCTGCTCCCATTTTCAGCGCGCGGGCTACCACGTCGTCTGGCTCATGCGCTGCACGCAGGACATTGAAAACGGCTACTTGAAGCTCAAAAAGCAGCGCGGGGACAAGTGCCTCTGGAAGTGGCGCAAGCCCACCACGAACTTCGGCCGCTGGACGAGCGACAACCGCTGCGTGACGATCCTGCTCCAATACAAGAGCGCGCCGGACGGCCCGCTCGAAAACTGCACCGACGAAATTTTGCAGCGCGTCCAATGGGCGGAAAGCTCGGACGACGCCGAAATGGTGCCCTCGCGCACGGAATTTGCCACCGTCGGTGTCCCCGGCTCGCCGGCCGACCTCGCCCGCTGGCTGCGCGGCGGCTTCATGTCGGGCGATTTGTAAACTTTTTCCCGCCCTTGCCGCGTTTCGTGCAACACCCCCCTTCATGCTTACTAAGCATGAACCCCCGCCGCAGGCGGGGGTTTGATTTTTGAGCAAGAAGGAGAATGAGGCATGAAAAAAACCGACAACTATTCCCTCCCGCAGTGGGAGAAGCAGGACTTCATCAAGATGGAGGACTTCAACGACGCTTTCGGCAAGACCGACGCGGCGCTCAAGGCGAACGCCGACGCGACCGCGACCGGACTGAACGCGGAAATCGCCGCGCGCGGCGAAGCCGACGCCGCGCTGCAAGCCGCGCTGACCGCGGCGGTGGGCACGACCGGCTACAACTGCCGCATGATCGCGGGCAGCTACACCGGCACGGGGCGCTCCGGCTCCGGCAACCCCACGGTGATCGTGACGGGCTTCCGGCCGCTGGTGCTGGTGCTCACGAGCAAAAACGGCACCTTTGTCCGCATTCGCCACACGGACGCGACCTTCGCCGACCACGACTTCTCCGGCGGCAACGTCTCCAACCAGATGACGTGGGGCGCCGACCGCATCAGCTGGTACAACACGGTCAGCTCCTCGGCGAACGAGCGGCAGGCGAACGAGAGCGGCGTGACCTATTACTACCTTGTCCTCGGCTGCGACGCGGCCTGAGGCGGGAAAAACGGCAAAAAAAGAAGACCCCCGAGGGGGTCTTCTTTTTTATTGCGCAAAGGGGAGATTAGTTGTTACCAGCCTCTTCCGGCATGACCTGCACAGCGTACTGCGTCGTGGTCTTGCCGTCACCGGAGGTAACGATAATGAACAGGTCATTGGCCGTCTCAGCGGTCAGATTGCCCTCGAACACATCACCGATGCGGGTGTTGTACACGTCAGAAACATTCTGGAAGATAGAGCCCTGAGCCTGAGCCTTGATCTCCTTCACGAGCTGCTCAGCACTCACGTTGCCGCCAGCAAGCTCAACAATGATGGTGTGGTAATCGCTACCGGGGGCCGTGTAGACGCTGAAGGTCTGGCTCTCCTTGTCGAAGTGGAAATCATCCTCGACCAGCTTAGCGTTTGCATAAGCGGGCTGATTCTTGGTGGTGATTTCGATGGGGCCGGTGACAACGTCATCGGAGCTGATGACAGCCTTGCTGACCTTGGTGCCCTTGATCTCATCAAAGTTCTCGATCTTCTTGCCGTCGAGATCATAGTAGGTGACATCAAGATTCTTGTTGCCCATCTCGGCAGTCTTGATCATCTCATACTCCTTGAGATCAACAGTGACGTCGCTGAAGTCCGTGAGCCAATACTCAACGTCCTTGGTCTCCTTGCCATTGACAGTGACGGGAACGTTGATGAAGAGATCATAGACAGCGAGAGCATCATAGGTGTTGTCGGTCTTGTTCTTAGTCTCGTCGTACTGGATGAAGAGAATGCTCTTCTCGGTCAGATCATTGGTCGTCCACTCCTGATCGACCTCGCCCTTGGTGAAGGTGCCCTCATACTTGGCGACGATGGCATCGTCAAGGTTGAACCACAGGCCGTCATTCGTACGGATGCGCTTGTTGGCGCCGTCGAGCTGAGTAATCGCGTAAGTGTTGTACTTATCGTTCACAGCCCAGATCCAGTCGGAGCTCATGGTGATCTCATACAGGCCGACAACGGGGATGTCGTGGCCGTTAGCTTCCCAATCCTCGGGGATGTAGAGGTCGATCTCGACTTCCTCAAGCTTGTCATCCACGAGCTCAAGAGCCTTGAAGGTGGTGTAGGGCTTGCCATCGTTCCACTTGGTCTTGTAGCCCTCAACGTCATAGAGGAAGACGGTGCGGGTGGTGAGTTCGTAAGCGTAGACATAGATCATGTCGACATAGCCGTTGACCATCATGAACTGGACGTTATAGCCCTTAAAGCTGGGGAGCTTCTCAAAGCCGGTGTACTGGGTGAAGGTGCCCTTCGGGGAATTCTTGGTCTGGAGCAGGATCTTGGTGTCCTTGCTCAGCTGCAGGCGCTCGCCATCAACGGTGATGTACTTGTCGCCGTTGCTGTAGGAGGCCTCTTCACCGCGGTAGAAGCGGGACTCATCGAGCGTGTAAGCGCCGTCCTTGTCAACGGTGTAGGAGTAGACGGTGCGATAGTAGTAGTCGTTCTTCTTAGCGGCAGATTCAAAGTCACCAGCGTCATCACCGACAACCTTGTTAATGGTGACGTCAGTCTTGCTCTCGCCGTCGAAGAAGTACAAATCACCGAAAGCGGTGTCAACGCCCTTCACGGTATCCGTGTAGAGAGTGTCGAGAACAGCGTAGTTGGAGGCCAGCTCCTCAGCACCGATGACGTTGCCATAGGTGTCGAAGTAGAAGGTGTAGGTCTTGCCAAGAGTCAGCTCCTCGGGCTGATACTTGGCGGTGTGGTTGATCTTGACGTCTTCCTTGTCAAGCTCGGTGACCTTCTGGATGTCATCAATGGTCTTGCGGTTGCCGAGCACGCCGGTCAGGACAGCGCCCTTGTTCTCAGCCTTGACCATGGACTGGATCTCGCCGTCAGCGACGGTGATCAGAACCAGATCGTCAACCTTGTACTCATCCTTGGTGACGAACTTGTTGTCGAGAGTCTTGCCCTCGTAACCGTAAACGTCCTTGTCAACGAGGACATAAGCCTTGGTGACGTGACCCTTGGCGTCGGTCTTCTCAGCAACAGTCTTGGTGATCTCAGCGAGGTAGGTGTCGACGTTGACCAGACGATCCTTGTAGACCTCGGTCAGGCGGCCCTGCATGGCCTGCTTGCTGTCTTCCTTGTTGTCAGCGATGACATAGGTGCCGTCCTTCGTGGCGCTGTTGGTGTAAACGTCGAGCTTGGTAGCCTTGGCCAGGCCGGACTCGTCGTAAACTTCGCAGTTCTTGGCGGGCTCGGTGAAGGTGGCGAGAGGCTTGACAGCGATGACGGTCTCCTCATCACCGGTGTTGTACTTCCAGGTGATGGTGGGACGGCCGAACTTGTCAGCGGTATCCTTGCTCTCGAGCTTGAAGTTCTTCTTGCCGAGGGAAACGTTGTTCTGGAACAGCTTGCCGTCCTTGTCGCCGTTCAGGCCGACGTTCTGGTAACCGAACGCAGCGGTGTAGGTGACCATGGGGGACTGGATCGCACGGAACAGGATCTCAGCAACGAGCTCGCGGGAAGCGGGAGCGCCGAGGTTGGTGGTCTTAGCAACATTGTCCAGAATGTGGAGCTGCTCGGCATACTTGGCAACGTTCAGCGCCCAGTCAGCGCCGGTGAACTCGCCGTTCTTGTCGTAACCGACAGCACGGAGGATCATGGCGAGGACTTCATAGCCGGTGATGTTGCCGGAGGGCTGGAAGGTGCCGTTGGGGTAGCCCTTAACAAGCTCAGCGTTGGAGCAGTAGCCGATGTAACCGGCAGCCCAGCCGGCACCAGCCATGTCAGTGAACTTGTTGTAAGAGGCGTACAGGCCGGACTTGTCGTTCTTGGCGACGTCGCCGGTGTAGATACGATAGATGATCGTAGCCACCTCTGCGCGGGTGATGTTGTTCTCGGGCTTGAAGGAACCGTCCTCATAACCCTTGAAAACACCCATGCCATTCAGGACGGCGACAGCTTCAGCGTAATCTTCGTTGATCTTCTCGTCGGCCTTCACGGCGCTGGCGCTGACGGCCAGGGACAGAGTCATGACCAGAGCCAGCACCATTGCGAGTAACTTTTTCATAGATGTTACTCTCCTTTCATAAATTTCCATCTTTCCGGAGGCGATTTTCCGCAAAATCGCGTCCTTCCCGCGGTAGCCGGCAAAATTCGAAACCTTGTCAAAAGTTGCAAAACTTACTGATTTGGTAGCGGTTCTTGCCGAAAAACGCTTGAAATCGTGCGATTTGGTGGATATCGTATCCCCTTACAGATGGTTCGTTTGTCAGAAAGGAGCAAGTTTCGGCGATTCTCGGCTTACTTACCGTGGCATGCCGATCCCGTAACTAAGTCGGGAACGCACCGTTCCCCACCCTTTCTGCACTGTCACCTTACCACACCCAAAAAATCAAGTCAACGATTTCGCCCCATCTGTAACACACTTGTAACAAAGCGCGCGCTTCGTTACAGCTTGACATAATACCCGCCTTTTCGCCGTTATCCGCTACTATATACATATATAATCATCAAATCATTATCATCATTTTTCGAAGCGCAGACCCCGCGCGGCGGTCAGGCGGCGTGTTATTAAGTGTCCGCGCCGCCGCGCAGGGCGCTCCGGGCGGGAAATTTCCGTATTTCCGGCTGCGGCCTGCCGAAAATGGAAGATCCCCGCTCAATCATGCGGCCGCCGCCCGTCCTCCTTGCACAAAACCGTACAACCACCCCAAAATCATGCAAATTTACTCATTTTTCGCGCTCGCGCGCGCCGCCGCCCGCTACCACACCGCTACCCGATCTCCGCGCCCGCAAGCCCTTGCCGCGCAAGGGCTTTTCCCCGTCGGGACTGCCCAAATTCCGCCGCCGCGCTACCAAACCGCTACCCGGAAACGCCGCCGCGCCTTGCGAGGCAAGGAAAATCAATTTTCCTAAGGGGATACGATAACGACCAAAACGGCAGTTTACTCCGCAAAACGGCGTGAAAATTTGAAGAAATCGAAAAGTTTCGCAACTATTTGAGCATCTTCGTTTTTTCGACCGCCACCCGGAAGGGCCGCCGCGCCGCCGCTTGACTGCCCCGGAAAGATGGAAATTTATGAAAGGAGAGTAACATCTATGAAAAAGTTACTCGCAATGGTGCTGGCTCTGGTCATGACTCTGTCTCTGGCCGTCAGCGCCAACGCAGCTTTTAAGGATGTCAAGGACATCGACGAGACCTACGCCGAGTCTGCTGCCGTTCTCAACGGTCTTGGCGTCTTCAAGGGCTACGAAGAGAAAGATGGCACCTTCAGCTTCCAGCCGAAGAACGCCATCACTCGTGCCGAGGTGGCTGCGATCGTCTATCGCATCTACACCGGTGACGTGAAGGACGCCTATGTCAAGAACTATGAGACCTACAACAAGTTCGGTGACATGGCCGGCGCCGGTTGGGCCAAGGGCTACATCGGCTACTGCGCCAACGCCGCTCTGGTCAAGGGCTATCCCAACGGCACCTTCGTCCCCTCCGGCAAGGTCACCGGTTATGAAGTTCTTGCCATGATCCTCCGCGCTGTCGGTTACGATCAGAAGAACGAGTTCACCGGCGCTGACTGGGCGCTCCACGTTGCTGAGATCGCTGAGCGTCAGGGCATCCTTGACAACGTCAAGGGCGTTGATCTCAACGCTCCCGCTACCCGTGAAGTGGTTGCTGAGCTGCTGTTCCAGTCCATTCAGGTTCCCATGGTCACCTACACCGCTGCGTTCGGTTATCAGAACGTCAGCCTGACCGCCGACAAGGACAAGAACCACCTCAAGAACAACGCCACCCTCGGCTACAAGAACTTCGGCCTCATCTGCGGTGAGGACGAGGACGAGTGGGGCCGTCCCACCAAGGTTTGGGCCAACGATGTGAACGAGAGCGGCAAGTACGAGAAGAACAAGGATTCCGCATACGCCACCATCGCTTACAAGGCTGACGCTTCCTTCCAGGCTGCCACCGCTCAGTGCGACATTCTCAAGGAGCTCGGCACCAAGAAGGACGTCAAGGGCGACCTGATCGTCAACGGTCAGAAGCTCGACGCCGTCACCCTGAAGGACGTCACCGGCAAGGTCGGCGCTCAGGGCCGCCAGATCGAGGTCTTCTACAAGTACAATGATGCCGGCGATACCCGCGTTGTCATGATCGACACCTTCCTCGCTTATGTCGACGGTACTGCCGAGGCCAAGTTCGACAAGAACGGCCACATGACCACCCCCTACACCATGACCCTCTATGTCTACGATCAGGAGAACGAGGGCCGCAAGGTCGTGCTCGAGGACAAGGATGAAGCGTTCACCTACGAAGAGGGCGACTATGTTCTCGTCAATGCCTACACCGATAAGGTGAACAGCGCCAACGAGAGCGGCAATGTTCTCAACAACAAGGATCAGTACGTCGAGGTCATCGGCAAGGCCGAGTCCTTCGTTGGCGCTCAGACCAAGATCTGGAAGAACGCCGCACAGCACACGGTTGCTGACAAGGTCTATGACGACGCCTACAAGTTCCTCCTCAACGAGGCTGGTTCCACCGGCACCACCGCCTACACCTGGTTCCTCGACCAGTTCGGCAACCTGATCGGCGCTGTTAAGGTCGACAACTCCAGCTATGCTGTCCTGAAGGACATCATCTGGAAGGACGGCAAGCCCGGCGCTGCTTATGCAACGCTCGTCTACATGGACGGTACCGAGAAGGAAGATGTTGAAGTCAGTTACATTGACGGTATCAAGGATCCCGAGGAAGAGAATGTCACCGGTAATGTCGGCGATTTCGTCGAGAAATACGATGACCTCGGCGTTGAGAAGAGTGAGATGGCTTATTTCGGCCGTTCCGCTTATGTCTCCGCTTCCAGCCGTTACAACAAATATTATGAGGGCATCGCTCTCTTCCGCGTTGACGCGCTGAAGGACGGCGATGTTGAGCTCAACGGCTATGGCATCATCGACCATGCTAAGGGTGTGACCCTGAAGAAGGACGCTTCCTCCGTTCTGCTGGATCGCAACACCAAGATCAACCTCAACAGCAACACCCAGTTCCTTGTCCGCAGCGAGAACGACAAGGGCGAGTGGATCTACACCCCGTACACCCGCAGCAACCTGCCCGACTTTGCTGAGAACTCTGTTGAGCTCTACTACTACGTCGGCGGCGACGGCTATGCCAAGTACGTCTACGTGAAGAACGCGACTCTCGAGGCCGACCTCGGCACTCACGCCTTTATCCCGCAGGGCAGCTATGGTCTGAACGTTGAAAAGGGCGTCTGGGAGATGGATGTCGTGATCGACGGCGTCGAGCGCACCATCCGCATCACCGACAAGAATCTTGTCGAGTATCTCTCCGAGAACACCGGCAAGCTGTTCCACGTCGAGTTCGCTGATCGGTATGACAACACCGTCGACGCCAAGTATGGTGAAGTCGTCGATGCTACCCTCGTGAACGAGGAGTGGGATTCCGATGGCAACCAGAATGTCAAACACGATGGCTACGACTGCGACTACATCACCTACTATAATCTGAGCGCTGCTAAGGTCAACGAGATCGCCAAGGGCATCAAGGCCGGCACGATCTACTCCCCCGACTCCCAGCACAACTGGCAGATCACCGATAAGACCGTGTTCATCAACCAGAAGGGCAACGAGATCAAGAGCCTCGACAACGTCGTTCTTGAGGATCACGACATCTGGGTCATCGGCAGCACCGAGAAGGGCTCCTATGAGCACGCTCTGGTCGTCTACGTTGGCGAGAAGCTCGACAAGAGCGTCGCGCTCGACGTGACCGCCAAGAACGGCTCCGTTGTTTACAACGCAGAGACCAAGACCTTTGCCTTCACCTCCAAGAAGGACGCCACCGCTGACGAGCTGACCTTCACCGCCAACGACGCCAACAGCGTTCTGGTCTATGACGGCGGCAATGCTCTCTACACCGCTACTGTCACCACCACCAATGGTGATACCAAGTGGACTGTTACCGTTCACAACGAGGCTGCCACCGATGAGGAGACCTACACCGTCACGCTCAAGTGGGATACCAGTAGCAACAACACCACCCTGAAGAGCGCCAGCATCAGTGAAACTGGTGCTCACCCCACTGCTCTGGATGTAGCCTCCATCACTGGTAATGCTGATCTCGCAACCGCGGCTGCGACTCCGAAGCATCTCAATGTGACGACTGGTAAGCAGTACAATGTGAGCGTTGCAGCTACGAGCGATGCCGCTAAGGTCGAGATTGTCTCTGCTGAGAACGTCGCTGCCGCTGCAAGCGCGCTGCCCGCTACGGCTCCCGCTTCTGCCACCAACACTGCTTCTGCGCAGGTTGATGGTAATACTGCCCTCAACGGTGGTATCGTGGTTGTCCGCGTGACTGCTGAGAACGGCGATGTTATGTACTATGTCTTCTCTGCCGCTGAGGCCTAATCACTAAGAGCCAACTTCCCTATAAAAACATTAAATAAATGTTCAGCCCCGAGGGATTTTCCCTCGGGGCTGTTTTTTTGCCGCTGCGCGGCATTATGCGTCCTCGGCCGTCTTGTCGTAGCCGAGAATGACATAGGAATAGACCGTGTCGCCGCTGTTGAACTGCACGGCGGGACGACCGCCGCTGCTGTACCACGAAAGCGAGGTATCGCCCCAGCTGAGCTCCAGAAATTCCGCCGTATTGGACGCGCTGCGCCCGAGACTGACCTTGGTATACGGCCGGAAGAGGACGGTCGGCAGCACCGCGTTGTAGTTCGAGGGCGGCGCGCAGATGATCGCCAGCACGGGCGCGAAACCGCAGTCCAGCGTGGTGGGATTTTCCGCGCCGACCGTGTCGGTGCCGGTGTAGGTGCCCCACTTTACGCGGCAGTTGTGCCCCGCCGCGCCGAGGTTCTTGCTGAGCGCGGCGTCGGCTTCGCCGCGCGCGGCGGTCTCCGCATTCAGCCCGGTCGCGGTCGCGTCGGCGTTCGCCTTGAGCGCCGCGTCGGTCTTTCGTGTCAGGTCGTTGAAATCCTCCATCTTGATGAAGTCCTGCTTCTCCCACTGCGGGAGGGAATAGTTGTCGGTTTTTTTCATGTCGATCCCCCAATTGATAAAATTGGCAAGGCAAATCGTTTGCCTTACAGCTTTAGGCTGTAAGGCAGCGGACATTGTACGTTTTGCGGCAACGCGCCGGAAAAAATTTCTTCCGCGCGCGTTATCGGCGCGCATTTTGCTGCCAAATAGTTACAAATGGGAACAAAACCGCGAAAAGCGTAGCCAAAGGAAAGGAAGTCTGCTATAATAACCGCGACAAAAGGAAAGGAGATCCGACATGAAACGTTTTTTGGCGCTGCTGCTCAGCGCGCTGATGCTGCTCTCGCTGCTGACCGCCTGCGGCGATAAAAATTCCCCGCCCGACGACGGCGACACCGTGGTGGACGACAATCCCGACGCCAAGCCAGGCGACTCCGCCGCCGACCCCTACGACGCGGTGCGCACCTACTGGTCGGAGGATCAGCTCACACAGGCGTGGGGGCCTGAGCAGGTGGTGGAGCATCTTTTCTTCCACCCCGTCATCGCCTATCCACAGTGGGCCTTCCACGACTGCAATGCCTCGCAGGATCAGCGCTACGGCCTCGATGACTGGATGGTCACGGCGGACGAGTACAAGAAGATCTTGCAGTCTGTGTACGACCGCGGCTACATTCTCGTTGCGATGGAGGACGTTTGGAGCGAGGTGACGGACGAGACCGGCACGCACATGGTGCGCAACACCCTCATGCTGCCTGAGGGCAAAAAGCCTCTCGTCATCAGCTTTGACGACGTGAACTACTATCCGTATATGCTCGACGAGGGCTTCACGAGCAAGCTCGTCGTCGGCGAGGACGGCGAGATCTGGGCGCAGTGCACCGATCCGTACACCAATGAGACCTTTTTGACCAAGGAGCTCGACGCGACGCCCATTCTCGACGAATTTGTCTACGAGCACCCTGATTTTTCGCTCAATGGCGCGAAGGCCATCTTCTCGCTGACAGGCTATTGCGGCATTCTGGGCTACCGCACGCAGGACGACCGCGACATCGCGGCCGATTCCCCCGACCGTCCGGCGTTCGACGCCTATCGCGCGAGCGAGATCGAGGCGGTCAAGCCCGTCATCGAGCGCCTCAAGGAAACGGGCTGGACGTTCGGCAGCCACACCTGGGGTCACATTCGCCTCGACAGCAAGTCGATGCAGACCATCATCAACGACACCGAGCGCTGGGCGGACGAGGTCGGCTCGCTCGTCGGCCCCACGCAGATCCTGTTCTATCCGCACGGCGGACGTCCCGACGGCGACGACTGGCACACCACCGGCGAGCGTTTCAAGTACCTGCAAAGTCAGGGCTTCCGCGTGTTCGCAAGCGTCGGCACCAGCTCTTTTAGCTTTGTCAAGCCCGACATCTCCGCCGTCATCTGCGACCGTCTGCACCCGGACGGCACGACGCTGCGCGGCAGTAAGCGCGTGCTGAGCTGGTATCAGCAGTTCTATGACGCAAAGGACATCATCGACCTTACCGTGCGCCCCGATCTTGGCGTGCGCTGGGATCAGTAAGGAGGGCAAACCATGACGCTTGACGAGCTGAAAGCCAAGGCCGTCGCCATGCTCGACATGGCCTATGTGCCCTATTCCCACTTTCCCGTCGGCGCGGCGCTCGAATGCGACGATGGCGCGGTCTTCACCGGCTGCAACATCGAAAATTCGAGCTACGGCCTCACAAACTGCGCCGAGCGCACCGCGGCCTTCAAGGCCGTGAGCGAGGGGCACTGCCGCTTTGCGCGCATCGTCATCGCCGGGCGCAGCGACGATTACTGCTACCCCTGCGGCGCGTGCCGCCAGGTGCTCTACGAGTTCGGCCCCGAGATGGAGGTCATCTGCCTCAACAAAAAGGGCGAGGAGAAGCGCCTGTCGATCCGCGAACTCCTGCCCTGCGGCTTCGACCGGACGTGGCTTGCAATCGACGAGAAATAACAAAAAAAGAGAGCGGCATGCCGCTCTCTTTTTTTGTTCGTTTCAGTTGCTGCCAGAGGAAGAGGCTTCGATCGTCACTCCGCCGCCTTCGTGCAGAAGGAGTAGAACGCCCTGCCGCAGTAGTCCTCCGCGTCCCACTGCGCGTCCACCTCAAAAATACCGACGCTCGGGAACAATTCAGCTGTGTAGGTTCCGTCGTCCTGCCGCTGCACGGTCAGTTTTTCAGCCTTTGCCTGCGTGTCGCCCCAGCACTGCTCGTTCCAGTACCGCAGGATGACGGAATCGGGCGCGCAGTCGCCGAAGGAAAGCGTCACCGTGTAGTAGAAGGACGCCGACACCGCGATGGGCATTTCAAGAGCCGGCGTGCTGTCGCGGAGCGTCTCGTCCAGCGGATGCATGCCGCAGGCGATCGCGCCCGTGCGCTGGCCGCCGCCGGCATCATAGTCCCAGTCGTAGCTGCCGCCCATCGCCGTGATGCTCGCCCCCTGCGCGTTCGTCACCGTCAGCTCCGGCGGCTCGGTGGGCGCGGGCTTTGCGCCGCAGCCCGCGAGCACAAGCAGCAGCATCAAGATCAGCAGAAGGGAAGATTGCTTTTTCATTCAAGTTCACCTCTCGTTTCTTTCGGATACCTATATAGACGCAAACCGCGGGAAAAATGTTCCGCAAGTGTGCGAGCATAGCGAGTGCGCGCAGCGGAGTGGATTGAAAAAACGAAAGGCGTGGCTTTGCCACGCCTTTTGCATTTTTAGAAGTCCGCGTTGCCCACGGTGCGGGGATGCAGCTCCACATCGCGGATGTTGCCGATGCCCGTCAAATACATCACCATGCGCTCGAAGCCGAGGCCGAAGCCCGCGTGACGGCAGGAGCCGTAACGGCGCAGGTCGCAGTACCACCAGTAATCCTCGGGATTCATGCCGAGGTCGCGGATGCGCTGCTCGAGCAGCTCGATGCGCTCCTCGCGCTGGCTGCCGCCGATGATCTCGCCGATGCCGGGAACGAGGCAGTCCGCCGCGGCGACGGTCTTGCCGTCGTCGTTGAGGCGCATATAGAACGCCTTGATCTCCTGCGGATAGTCCGTGACGAACACGGGGCGCTTGAAGATCTGCTCGGTGAGGTAACGCTCATGCTCAGTCTGCAGGTCGATGCCCCACTCGACGGGGTAGTCGAACTTCTGGCCGCTCTCCTTTAAGAGCTTGACCGCCTCGGTATACGTCACGCGGCCAAAGTCGGAGCTCTCAACGTGCTGGAGACGCTCAAGAAGGCCCTTGTCGACAAAGCTGTTGAAAAACGCAAGATCGTCCGGGCAGCGCTCCATCACGCGGCGAATGATGTGCTTGATCATCGCTTCCGCCACTTCCATGTCGCCGTTGAGGTCGCAGAACGCCATCTCCGGCTCGATCATCCAGAACTCAGCGGCGTGGCGCGCGGTGTTGGAGTTCTCCGCGCGGAACGTGGGGCCGAAGGTGTAGACGTCGCCGAACGCCATGGCGAAGTTCTCGGCGTTGAGCTGGCCGGAGACGGTCAGGCTCGTCTTCTTGCCGAAGAAATCCTTGCTGTAATCGATCCGGCCGTCCTCGGTGCGGGGCGGGTTCTCAAGGTCGAGCGTCGTCACCTGGAACATCTCGCCCGCGCCCTCGCAGTCGCTGCCGGTGATGATGGGGGTGTTGACGTAGACGAAGCCGCGGCTCTGGAAGAACTCATGCACGGCGTAGGCCGCCGCGCTTCTCACGCGGAAGGCCGCGGAGAAGAGGTTCGTGCGCGGGCGCAGATGCTGAATGGTGCGCAGATATTCAACGCTGTGGCGCTTTTTCTGCAAGGGATAGTCGGGCGAGGACGCGCCCTCGATCTCGATCTCCGTTGCCTTGACCTCGAGCGGCTGCTTGGCCTCGGGCGTCAGCACCACCGTGCCGTGCACGATGAGCGCGGCGCCGACGTTCTGCGCGGCGATCTCCTTATAATTAGAAAGAGAATTCGCGTCCATCACCACCTGCAAATTGCGGAAGCACGAGCCGTCGTTCAGCTCGATGAATCCAAAGGTTTTCATATCGCGGATGGTCTTCGCCCAGCCGCACACGGTGACGCTTTCGCCGCCGTAGCGCTCGCTGTCGGCGAAGATCGCGGCAATTCTCACTCGTTCCATAATAATTTCCTTTCCTTTTGTGGGTTTTCGCGGGATAATGCGCTTATTATATGCTACTTTCTGTGCGATTGCAAGCCCCGCTTTTGATTGACTTTTCGGAATTTGTGTGTTATCTTAAAGTCTTACCTCAAAAGGTAAACGTGAAACTTTCACCTATTACTTTACAGGAGGATTTTAACATGAACAAGTATCTGGACATCGCCCCCGAGGTCGCCGAGGCGCTCAAAGCCGGCAAGCCCGTCGTGGCGCTCGAATCCACCATCATTTCCCACGGCATGCCCTACCCGCAGAACGTCGAAACCGCGCTCAAGGTCGAGCAAATCATCCGCGACGCGGGCGCCGTGCCCGCCACCATCGCCATCATCGGCGGACGGCTCAAGGCCGGCCTTTCCAAGGAAGAGATCGACTACCTCGGCCGCACCGGCGCGGGCATTCCCAAGGCCTCCCGCCGCGACCTGCCCGTGCTCGTCGCGCAGGGCAAGGACGGCGCCTGCACCGTCACCACCACGATGATGATTGCCGACATGGCGGGCATTCGCGTGTTTGCCACCGGCGGCATCGGCGGCGTGCATCGCGGCGCGCAGGAGACCTTCGACATCTCCGCCGACCTTGAAGAGCTGGCAAACACCTCCGTCATGGTCATCTGCGCGGGCGCGAAGTCCATTCTCGACCTCGGCCTCACGCTCGAATACCTCGAGACCCACGGCGTGACCGTCATCGGCTACGGCACCGACGAGCTGCCCGCGTTCTATACCCGCTCTTCCGGCTTCGGCGTCGACTATCAGCTCGACACGCCCGCCGAGCTTGCCAAGACCTTCCACGTCAAGCGCGAGCTGGGTCTGCGCGGCGGCCTCCTCGTCACCAACCCCATTCCCGAGGAGTACTCCATGGACAAGGAAGTCATCGACAAGGCGATCGCCGAGGCCGTGGAGGACGCGAAGAAGGACGGCATTCACGGCAAGGCCACCACGCCGTACCTGCTCGCCAAGATCAAGGATCTCACCGGCGGCGACAGCCTCGATTCCAACATTCAGCTCGTCTTTAACAACGCCCGCCTCGGCGCGGCGGCGGCGGTCGAGCTTGCAAAGCTCGAAAAGTGAGATATTTTGCCGTCTATCTCGCCGCGATCAATCTCATCACGTTTTTCGTCTACGGCGCGGATAAGCGCCGCGCCAGAATCCCCGGCGCGCGCCGCGTCCCCGAAAAAACACTCTTTGCACTCGCGCTGCTGCTCGGCAGCGCGGGTGCTCTTTTAGGCATGCGCGTCTTTCACCACAAGACGCGCCACTGGTATTTCCGCTTCGTCATTCCGGCGATCCTGTTCTGCCAGATTGCGGCGGGGGTGTTTGTGTACATGCGGTTTTTCGCGGCGTAAAAAATTTTTGAAATTTTTTGTCCGTTCCTGCAACAAATCCCCCCTTCTTTGCGTCTAAATCATATACAGGGGGGCGGCAGGAAAAATTGGAAAATAAAGTTTTTCTGAAATTTGCGTTTTCCTGTTCCCTTATTTCCCGCGGCATGATATAATGCCGACGTATGAGAAGCGCTCTGTGCGCGCAGAGCAAATCACAAAAATGAGAAAGGATGAAGAAAATTATGAAGAAATTTCTCTCATCGCTGCTGGCGTTGACCATGATTCTGAGTCTGGTCATCGTTCCGGCACAGGCCGACAATTACGACGAGTATCGGATTGTCGACGGAGCCGCTATCAACTTAGAGGCAGACAAAACGTCTGTCGATGGTGGCGAAACTGTGAAGTTCACAACGAATCCCAGCATTACTGTTCAGAAGAAGGCTAGGACCAGCGAGACGTGGACTGATTGCACTGGGACAGATTATCAACTTATTTATAACTGGAATAATGCCGTTGTAGATGCAGTCAATAGCGCTAAAGCCTCCAAGAGTTGGACGGCTGACAAAGCAGATCGAACAGAGCGTGTCACTTGCTCCGTAACAGTTAAGACAGCTGATGGCAAGACACAGATTGGCAATGTAATAAGCGAAACTACCAATATTACTGTGAAGGCTGAGACCCCCCTCATTTATGTTGGCGGCCTTGAACTCACCGCCAAGGTGGGCGGCAACAAAGTTGGTCGCACTGGCGTCAAGGAAGGCGACATTGTTTCCCTTGAAGTCAGCGGCACTCCCCGTGTGAAGCTCGGTACAAACGGTGCAGCAACTGAAGCTAACGCTACCGCTTGGGCTTGGACTGGCGTTTCCAGCAACACCAACACCGCGAGCTGGACTGCCGATGCGGCCACTGCCAGCAAGACCATTTCCTGCAATGTCACAGTTACTTCCAATAGCAAGACAGTCAGTGTTCCTCTGAGCGTAACGATCCCCGTCACTGCGCTTACGCTGTCCATCACCGGCAACGTTGAGAAGGTCAGCGGCAGCTACGAAGTTCTCAAGGGCGGCAGACTGCAACTGACCGCATCCTCCACGGGCGTTGAGAATCCCACCTATAAATGGTATAATGCAAGCGGTAATTTGGTTGAAACCGGTGATACCTTTGTTCTGACCTCTGCCGCGACTGTCAATACGACCAGAGCCGTTACCTTGACCTGCAAGGTTTTCTCCGGCGACAACGAGACTCCCGTAAAGACAACGGACTGTACCTATACGATCGTTGATGAAGACGTTCGTCTGACCCTGAACAAGGAGAGCGTTACGCTTTCGAAGAAGGGCGCTTACGAAGATATTACCGCTTCCGTGATTGACTGGTCGACTCCGAATCAGAGCGCGGTCACCGGCGAGGTCAAGTACACGTTCACGCCCAGCAAGCGCAATGTTGTGTCCCTTTCTTCCGACAAAAATACCACGGGCAAGACCCGCATCACTCTTGAAGCCAATGGCGATGTGACGATCACGGTCGAAGCCACCTATAAGGGCAAGACCCTCCCCTCGAAGACGATCTCTGTCAACGGCGAGCTGCTCAGCGCCAGCCTCGATAAGGTTGAAAACGGCGATACGCTCAAGTTCGATTACAGCGATCTGAAAGCTGCCGCCAACAAGGCTCTGCCCTCCGGTGTCAGCGTTATGAGCAAAAGCTACATCAACCTTTCCGGCGTTCCGACCAAGGCTGACGAGGGCGGTCTGCTCTACTATGGCTCCAATAAGGTCTCTGCCTCCGGCCGCAATGTTGATGTCAATGACGACCTCGAGTTCCGCGCCGCCGATGGCTTTATCGGCGATGCCACGATGACCATGACCGTGACCGGCGATGACAACAACACCTATGTGATCACGCTCACCATCCCCGTCACCTCCGCTGGCGACATTAAGGAGACCGTCACCGGTTCCTCTGCCAACAGCAGCGTGTCCTTCGATGTGGACGATGTCGTTGACTATGGCAAGGTTTATCTCCGCGGCTCTGTGAGCGGTTCCAGCAGCAGCCGCACCTTCACCCCCAGCAGTCTTGCTTCCTCCAACTATGACGGCTATTGGGACGGCAATACCAAGTCCGGCTCCGGCTGGGTGCTCTTCGACGATGATGATACCGTCACCATCCCCGCTTCCGCGTTCTCCAAGACCACCGGCAAGGTGACCCTGTATGTCGTTGGCCTTGATAGCAAGGATATCGCCTACACCGGTACCATCGAAGTTTCCCAGAAGTCCTACGCCATCGAGTACAGCGTGGTCGCGGGCGAGAGCGTTTCCTTTGCCCAGAAGCATTTCGAGTCCTTCCTCGAGGACATCGCTGACGATTCCTCCGATTACAATTCCAGAAAGGACACCCTTGAGCTCGACTACGTCAAGTTCACCTCCCTGCCCAACTCCACCAGAGAGGGCGTCCTCTATGAGGGCAAGAGCAAGATCGACAGAAACGACAAGGTCGAAGATCTCGACAAGGTGACCTTCGAGTCCGTCGCCAAGGCCAAGGACACCATCACCATTTCCTTCACCGCTTACGGTAAGCTCTACAAGGACGGCGCTTCCAAGGGCAAGGACGTGGATTACAGCGGCAGCGTCGTGATCTCCGTCGTCAAGGAAGACATCGTCTTTGAGGTCGGCGTGAACAGCGCGGTCAAGCTCGGCTCCGACAAGTTCATCGACTTCCTGCGCGATTCCGACAAGAGCTACAAGAAGGCTGACCTCGACTATGTCACCTTCGATGTGGGCAAGAACAGCGCCATCACCTCCTACTTCAACGGCACCGGCGCGCTCTACCGTTACTACAACGGCAGCACCGGCATCAACGCCACTGTCAGCGCCAAGGACGAGTTCTACTACAACCCCAAGACCAGCAGCAAGCACTATGACCTCGACGACGTGACCTATGTGACCTCCAAGTTTGCCAAGGTCGGCGATATCGTCTATATCCCCTTCACCGCCTACGGCACCAAGTCCGGCCAGAAGGCTGAGGGCACGCTCGCCATCAAGGTCAAGCAGACCATGAACTTTGTCGACGTCCACACCTACGACTACTTCTATGATTCCGTCCAGTGGGCCGTCAACCTCGGCATCGCCAAGGGCACTTCCACCACCACCTTCTCCCCGAAGACGGGCTGCACCCGTGCGCAGATCGTCACCTTCCTGTGGCGCGCCGCCAATTCTCCCGCGCCGCGCAGCAGCACCAACAAGTTCACTGACGTTTACGCCACCACGCACGCCGACTACATGAAGGCGATCATCTGGGCCACCGAGCAGGGCATCACCACCGGCACCGGCAACGGCAAGTTCTCTCCCGACGCCATCTGCACCCGCGCGCAGATCGTCACCTTCCTGTACCGCTTCAAGAGCAACCCCGCGGTTTACGGCTCCCTGAACTTCTCGGACGTCAACAAGACCGAGCATGCCGCGTTCTACAACGCCATTCTCTGGGCTGTGAACAACAAGATCACCACCGGCTACGGCAACGGCATCTTTGATCCCAACGGCACCTGCAACCGCGGTGACGCTGTGACCTTCCTGTACCGCGCCCTCGCGTGATCTGAATCTCCGCGCAGCGATTTCCCGCGAATCAAGAGGCCGCCCGTTTTCAAACGGGCGGCCCTTTTTTGTAAACTTTCTGTGATAGCCCTTTCCCCCGCCTGCAAACCGTGCTACAATACACCCATCTTGATTTTCCGGGGAGTTGTTACTGTGAGCAAATTCCGCAATGCCCTCTACCGCTTCATGTACGGCCGCAACGGTGTGGACGCGCTGAGCTGGGCGCTCGTCGTGCTTGAGGTCGTCCTCAGCCTGCTGAGCTCCTTCATTCATGTGCGCGGCGTGTCGCAGGCGCTGTACTTTGTGTCCACGGCGCTGATGTTCGTGGTGCTGCTCCGCATTTTTTCGCGCAATCTCGCGCGCCGTCAGGCCGAGAATGCGAAATTTTTGACCTGGTGGACGCCGAAGGCGAACGCCATTCGCGGCGCGCGGGCCCGCCGCGCCGACAAGGCGCACAAATACGTCCGCTGCTCCTGCGGCGCATACTGCCGCGTGCCGCGCGGCGTGGGCAAGATCGAGCTGACGTGCCCGAAGTGCGGCAGGAAAAAGGTCATCAAAACGTAAGAAAGAAAAAATCCGTCCCGATGGACGGATTTTTTTGTAAGAAAAACGGTTTTCCGCCGTCTAATAGACAGAAGGGGGTGAGGGCGCTGACGAATTTTGAAGAGGTGTACGCCGTGTACTTCGACGACGTGTACCGCTATCTTCTCTCGCTGTCCGGGAGCGAGAGCGTCGCCGAGGAGCTGACGAGCGAGACGTTTTTCCGCGCGATGGACGCCCTCGGCCGCTTCCGCGGCGAGTGCAGCGTGCGCGTCTGGCTCTGCCAGATCGCCAAGAATCTCTATTATTCGCACCTGCGGCGCGAAAAGCGCCTTGTGCCGCTCGAAGACTGCCGGATCGCCGAGGAACGCCACGAGGAATCGCTTGAAGATCGCAGCGAGGCCGCGCGCATCCAGACGCTCCTGCACGCGCTCAGAGAGCCGTACAAGGAGGTCTTTATGTGGCGCGTGTACGGCGAGAAGAGCTTCCGCGACATCGGCGCGCTCTTCGGCAAGACGGAAAATTGGGCATGCGTGACCTACCACCGCGCCAAGCGCATGATCCGCGAGGGATTGGAGGACTGAAATGAACAAGGATTGCAGCATCGTGCAGGATCTTCTGCCGCTTTACGCAGAGGACATGCTGCGCGAGGGAACGAAGGAATATGTTGACGGGCACCTCGCTCAGTGCGAAGCCTGCCGCGCAGAGCTCGCAGCGCTCAAAGCGGACGTGACGCCAGCGCCCGTCAACGCGCAGCCGCTGCGCAGCTTGAAAAAGCAACTCCGGCGCAAAAAGTTCACTGCTGTGCTGCTGGCCGTCACGCTCGCGCTGACACTGGCGACAGCGGGATTCGCGTATCTCACCGCGCCGCAGTATCTGCCGTATGACGAGACAGAGTGGATGATCACGCGCTCTCCCCGAGCGCTCGCGGACGGCTCGATCATGGCGGATGGGCTGACCGATCTCAGCGGCATTGAGAGCATTTCCGTCAACCTGCTCACGCCTGTGTCCGGCACGGAGGTCACGAGTACGCAGGACCCGGACAGCGGCAAGACGGTCTACTTCATCACCGCATGGCGCACGCCGCTTGACACATGGCGCGGCGCGTTTGACGAATCCGGGGCGGGGCATACGGTCGAACAGGTGCAGCGCGAGGCGGACGCACTGCAAGGTGTGCTCGCCAAAGTGGAGTCCGCACGCACGCTCTTCACGCTCGACGCGACGAACTGCGCGGCGGTCTACTATTCGCCGAACAACGGACAGGACGATGTGCTGCTCTGCGGCAGCAGGGACGGCGGCGTCATTTCCCTGCCGCGGCTGGCGCTCGGCTATTACGTTTTGCTATCATTGGCACTCCTTATTCCGCTGAGTATTGCCTTTTTCCTCTGCCGCAGGAAAAAAGCGGGCAAAGCGCTCGGCCATCTCGCGCTGATCCCCGCGTGCTATCTCACTGGCCACCTGCTCGTCAAGGGCTTTGTCACGACGAGCTACCAGATGCAGCGCGATTTTTCGCTCATTGTCCTCACCGCCGCGCTCCTTTACGCCGCGGCGCTGTTGGCAGGAACCCTCCTGCGGCAGAGGCGGGACACAGCAGAATAAAAAAGAAGAGACACCGTCAGGTGTCTCTTCTCTTCTTGGCGCAGCGGGAGGGATTCGAACCCTCGTGCGATTGCTCGCAAACTGATTTCGAGTGTTGTAAGACTTTGGCAGATTCACCTCTGGAGCAGGTCGTTTCAGGCCGCTTTGTGAAAGGCCGGAAACCCAGACGCCGCAAGGGATTGCGGACATTCCGACCCGTTTCGGCCAGAGCTGATTTGAACC
>OJKY01000600.1_pt1 | contig 27337 bp, 19 predicted proteins | sample 1596571 | NCBI WGS metagenome assembly OJKY01 (sample SAMEA4350170, study PRJEB24818) | metagenome | biome: human; feature: gut; material: faeces | place: Denmark | collected 2013-09 | reverse complement strand
CATTCAAGGTGCGGTATTGACTGGTGATGTGAAAGATGTATTATTACTCGATGTAACTCCCCTTTCATTGGGTATCGAAACACTGGGTGGCGTAATGACCAAATTGATTGACGCCAACACGACTATTCCTACCCGTAAATCGGAAGTCTTCTCGACGGCTGTCGACAACCAGCCCTCAGTTGAAATCCATGTATTACAGGGTGAGCGCCCTATGGCAAAAGACAACAAAACTATCGGTAAATTCCATTTGGACGGGATCCCGGCAGCCATGCGGGGTGTGCCTCAAATCGAAGTCACGTTCAATATAGATGCCAACGGAATCTTGAATGTATCGGCCAAAGACAAAGGTACAGGTAAAGAACAAAGCATACGTATCGAAGCATCGAGCGGGTTGACCGACGCCGAAATCAAACGAATGAAGGACGAGGCTGCTGCCAATGCTGAAAACGATGCGAAGGAAAAAGAGCGTATCGACAAACTGAATCACGCCGATGCTCTCATCTTCCAAACCGAAAAACAGCTTAATGAAATGGGAGACAAGATTCCGGCAGACAAAAAAAGCGCTATCGAGTCGGCTTTGGCTAAATTAAAAGAAGCTCACAAAGCTCAGGATATTGCCGGTATCGATGCCGCTTCGACCGAATTGAACAATGTATTGCAAGCTGCCGCCCAAGACTTGTACAATGCTCAGGCTCAACAACAAGCTGCCGGAGCACAACAAGCTCAACCGGGTGCAGATGCTTCACAAAGCGGAAATAATGGTAAAGATGTTACCGATGTCGATTTCGAGGAAGTGAAATAAGTTGCGATAAACAACGATAACTAAAAATAGGAATGCAGGGTGTAACTCAATGAGTTATGCCCTATTTCTTTTTATATCACTTTTCCTTGACTTTGCTTGTTATTCGGATTTTTATTATATATTTGTACCATAATTGTACCGACACTTAAAAGTAGATAATGTGACACCTATAAAAACAGCGGTATTGAGAATGAAGAATATAAGTAAAATGTAGGTTATGCCAGCAGCAAAATTTGAAATAACACGTCAATGCAAGGTTTGTGGAGAAACCTTTGTAGCTAAAACCATTGAATCGTGGTATTGCACTCCCAAATGTTCCAAGATTGCGTGGAAAAGGCGTAAGGATGAAGAACAGAGATTGCAAAGGTTGGACGAAGTGGTTAAGAAGATACCCAAGTCCAAAGAGTATATCACAGTTCCTGAAGCATACGCTTTGTTTGGCATAAGCAAGGAAACTCTTTATCGTTTAATTCGTAAGGGTACAATCCCAAGTGTGAATGCCGGAGAAAGGCAGACTTTACTATCAAAAGAAGAATTGATGAAACTCTATCCTCTCCGAAAGAAAACTCTCACAAAGCCAAAGCCTATTGCCAAGCTGTATAGTCTGGAGCCAAAGGACTGTTATACTATTGGCGGAATCACAGAAAAGTTTCTTGTGAATGAAAGCACTGTTTACCTTCATATACGCAAGTATTCCATTCCTACCAGACAGATAGGTAACTTTGTTTATGTACCAAAGAAAGAAATTGATAATCTATATAAAGGTGTGAAGCGATGAAGAAAGCATTAGTACATGAGTATCGATTAAATATCTCAACTAAGTAATTGCACAACGATAGAAATTCGCATAAATGCATACAACGTAGTACTTTAATTGAGATTTTTATCAAATAAATGTTTTTAATGAATATGGAAAAGAAAGACATATTTCAAGATATTCAAAACATACGAAGTTCCAATCCTGTAATTGTATTGGGAAGTGGAGCATCTGTTTCCTATGGCATACCAGGAATGGGTGTTTTAGCAAATGAGTTAAAAAACTTCTTTAAATCAAATCCATATTATGATACAGCTACTAATGATGTCGTTAGTGATTTCATAAAGCTTTTAGATTCAGGTGTAGGTTTGGAAGCTGCATTGCTGGATGTTAAGGTTCCTGAAATTGTTGAAGCAGATATAGTAAATATTGTCTGGAAGGTTATTATTGAATCCGATGCAAAAGTCTATGAAAGGTTTATAAGTGGAGAAGATATTAATCTAAGACAACTATTTGATTATATTATATATGGAGATCCGAATAAAACGCTAAATGTAATCTCAACCAATTATGATAGGATTGCCGAGTATGCAGCTTGTCAAACTGACGCTTACATTAATATAGGTTTTACTCACGGACTGATGGGAAAGTTAAAAGATAATATTATGCTAAATCCTAAAAAGCCGGAGGCTGATTATACTGGATTTATTAATATCTTGAAAGTTCACGGTTCCCTAGACTGGTATAGGAGAGATGGAATCATTTGCAATATCCCCAATTCTGTCAATATTCCATTAGGGTTTACACCATGTATCGTAACTCCAGGAACTAATAAATACGAACGTACTCAAGAGGAACCACATAGACAACTTTTATCAGCTGTGGACAAAATCTTTGAAAGTGCCCAAAACTATGTTTGTATTGGTTATGGTTTTAATGACAAACATGTTCAAGAAATGTTGCTTAAATATGCCAAAAAGAGAAAGGCAAAAATACTGATTGTTACCAAAGAAATTACAAATTCAATAAAAGAAAATGTAATAGATAAAGGATATGATTATATCGCTATTTGTAGTGATGGTGCTAAGGGTACTGTTTTTCATACAAATAGTGATTCTATAATTGTTGATGACAAAATATATTGGACTATAGAAGGATTAATGGAAATATAAAAAATGGAAAGTATAGTATTAAGATATGATAAAGGTGAGTCAATAGGCTCAATAAATAGTGTAGACACAGGTATGGCAACAGCCATTATAGATTCTGACGATGTTCTGTCCCAGTTACAAATTAATCAACTTATAGCTATTCAAAGTCCGAAATCTGGTCGTTACATTATAGCAATGATAGTAAAAATCTATCGCAAGGCTACTGATATGACTTTGAATGATGACGAGGATGAAGAAGATACTTCTTCGGCATTTAACCAAGTTAGGTTAGTTTTTGTGGGTGAATTTATGGACAAAGCTGGAGAGCAAAGTAACGTGTTCAGAAGAAACGTTAGTGCAGTTCCATCTATAAGTGCCTTATGTTATAAGATTGAAGGAACACGTCTCACAGACCTCATGCAAACAATATCCAACAAATTAGCGACTTCCATCAGTCCTCTTGCAATAGGGAAATATACAATGGATGAAAGTTCTATAGCATATATGGATGGAGATAAACTATTTCAACGACATGCTGCTATTGTGGGTTCTACAGGGAGTGGTAAATCTTTTTGTGTTGCATGTATTGTTGAACAAATGGCTAAATTAAAACATTCTAATGCAATTTTGTTTGATATCCACGGAGAATACTCCTCTACTGATTTCAAAATAGATGGCATCAAACAATATAAAATTGCAACACCAGGAGATTTGGCTACCTCTGAAAAACTCAACAACAATATACTTATGGTACCCTATTGGCTCTTAAATTATGAGGAAATGCAGGCATTGTTATTAGATCGTAGTGACCAAAATGCACCAAATCAAGCAATGATATTCTCTCGTGAAGTTCTTGCCGAAAAAGAAAAAGGTGTAGAAGGAACAATATATGAACATCTGATTACTGTTGATAGTCCCGTAGCTTACGACTTGCAAACAGTGTTAACTCGGCTAAAGTCCAAAGACGAAGAAATGGTACCTGGTGCAAGAGCCGGTTCTGAAAAGCTAGGCCCATACAATGGGAAGTTAACACGGTTCAATCAAAGACTGGAGAATAAACTTTCAGATAAGAGAATGGGATTTATGTTCAGTTTACAAACAGAAGAAAAATCGCAAAATTGGCTCAAAGATTTCGCCAGAGTTCTGATGAAGGCTGATGGTGGGGTCAAGGTTATAGATATGTCAGAAGTACCATCAGATGTACTTCCTTTAGTAATTGGTCTATTGGCAAGAATTGTATTTACTGTTCAACAATGGAGTTCAATGGAACATCGTCATCCAATAGCACTATTATGTGATGAAGCACACTTATATGTTCAGCAATCTATTTCACAAGATGCTGTTGCAGAAATAGGTTTGAAAAGTTTTGAACGAATAGCGAAGGAAGGACGAAAATATGGAGTTGGTCTTGTGATAATCAGTCAAAGACCTTCAGAAGTAAATCGTACAGTACTAAGCCAATGTAATAATTTTATTAGTCTTCGACTTACAAATGTGGATGATCAAAATGTGATTAAACGACTACTACCAGATAATCTTGGTAATATTGCCGACAATCTTTCTTTGCTTGACATCGCAGAAGCAATTATTGTTGGTGATGCTACATTATTACCGTCTAGAGTAAAAATAAATGAACCTTCAATCAAACCATCAAGTCAAACAGTTCCTTTCTGGAGTATTTGGGGGAAAGATAATTCTGATCAAGATTTGTCAGAAGCTATATGCAATATGATTAAACAATCTAAGTGAAAGTAATTACTATGTCAAGGATATGAAGCGATGAAGAAAGCATTAGTTAATACACGTGTGTCGGTAAAGCTCCGCAAGTCTGAATATCGTGATGAATGGTATCTTTATGTGGAATCTTATCCTGTATTCCAATCTGGAAAACATACGCCACAAAGAGTGCGTGAATATCTCAATCGTACCATTACAACACCTATTTGGGATAAATCACGCAATGCAAGGACTAATGCCGAAGGCAAAACTACTTATAAGCCGAAGCGAGATTTAAACGGTGTTATTCAATGCAAGTCGCAATTAGACCAAGAATCATGTATCTATGCCGATAAAGTCAGAAGCCTAAGACAAAAGGAATACGACAATGCAGCTTTATATGCCGATACCGATGCAGAACAGGCGGAGCAGTTGGAACGCTCCCGAAGTAATTTTATTGAGTACTTCGACCATGTGCAACGAACAAGACATGCCCATAGTTCCGATTCTATTATTGTCAATTGGAGGCGAGTACATGAGTTACTGAAGATATTTGCAAAAAGTGATACCATTCTCTTTTCGCAGATAGACTTAAAGCTGGTTGAATCGTTCCGTCAATTCATAATGAACGCACCGCAAGGTGGTACTAAACGAGGTACAATTTCTCAAAATACAGCATCAACATACTTCTCAATTTTCAAGGCAGGATTGAAACAAGCCTTTATAGATGGCTATCTGACTATTGATATTGCAGCGAAAGTCAAAGGCATTCAGGAAAGGGAGAGTCGCAGAGAATACCTGACAATAGAAGAGTTGAACCGACTGGCACAAACTCCGTGTGACCCATTATTGAAACGAGCCGCACTCTTTTCAGCATTAACAGGAATCCGACATTGCGACATTCAGAAATTGAAATGGTCGGAGGTGGAACAATTCAATGGTGGTTATCGGCTGAACTTTACGCAACAAAAGACAAAAGGTGTTGAGTATATGCCAATTTCAGAGCAAGCATATAATCTTTGCGGAGAGCAAAAAGAAGGAGAATTATTAGTGTTTGCCGGATTACCTGACCCATCATGGATAAATCGCCCTGTTAAAAAATGGGTTGAAGCTGCCGGAATTACCAAGCACATTACCTTCCATTGCTTTAGGCACAGCTACGCTACCCTTCAACTGGCTGGAGGAACGGACATTTATACCGTTAGCAAAATGTTGGGGCATACCAATGTACGAACCACTCAAGTGTATGCCAAGGTTGTAGATGAGAAAAAGGAGAAAGCAACAGAAACTATCAAATTAGCTTTATCACAAACGGAATAAAAGTGTTGTCCCACTTGATAGGCATAGCCATCTGCGTAGATTCTGCGTGGGTGGCTTTTTGTTTTTACCTATGAGCTGTTATTATGACCACCTAATGATTTCCTTATGATTGGGTACATTACCATAAAAAACTACTACTGACGTTTTTCATCATTTGCATTGATAATCAATACATATTCCTTATGGTATTTCTGTTTCGCTGCTGTTTCTTTATGTGACACAGTCCATCATAAAATCAGTATGCTAAATCACGATTACTTTGCCGAAAAATCAAACATAAATCAGATAGCAGTATGAGTGAAAAGAACATTACTTTTGAAGATTTACCCAAGGCAATGTCGTGGATGATGGATAAATTGAATGAACTGGATTCTAAGATTGACGGTCTCAACACTCAAAGTCCGAGTATTCCAACCGAGCAATGGATGAACTTAAAGGAGTTGTGCGATTATATTCCCAGTCATCCGGCAGAGCAAACAGTATATGGATGGACAAGCTGCCACCAAATCCCATTTCATAAAAGAGGTAAACGTATCATGTTTCTAAAATCGGAGATTGATGCGTGGCTTCGAGATGGCAAGGTAAAGTCCGAAAAAGACTTGGAGGACGAAGCTGCCCGATTCATAAAGTCTAAAAGAAACAACCGATTCTAATGGATTCACTCGATTTATGCAATGCAATCAGAATGGAATTTGGAGGGATACTTGAAGACAAGATTCCTTTGAATGCTTTTCCTGCTAAAATTCAGGATATGGTATTGGCATTGGCACGACAAGAGAATTATTCCATTGAATATATGATGGCTTCTCTTTTGGCGGCAATTTCAACAGCCATCGGTAATGCTGTCAATATCCGTATTCGTGGTGGCTGGATAAGTAATCCTGCCCTCTATATGATATTGGTTGGCCGCCCCGGAATGGGCAAAACTCCCCCGTTAGACTTTGCTTTTCGCCCAATTCGCAAGCATGATGCCAAAGCTGTCAAACAATTCAAGTCTGATATGGAGCAATATAATAATATGGTAGAGGACAACAAAGGGAAGAAGGAAAATTGCACTCCATTGCCAGAAAAACCGATTTTGCGAAGAACCATAATATCCGACTTTACCCCAGAAGCTTTAATGCGTGCGCTTGATGACAACCAGCGTGGTATTGTGGTATATGTGGATGAAATTATGGGAATGTTCAATGCTGTGAATCAATACAGCAAAGGGCAACTTATTGAACAGTTATTGACTGCATTCAGCGGAAAACCTTTAGACATTTCCAGATGCAGTATGCCCATACCTATTCACATAGAGCATCCTTTTATAAATATGGTAGGTACGATGCAGACCACCCGAATGCACGAACTTACAGATAAAGGCTATAAGGACAATGGGTTGATTGATAGAATAATTTTTGTTTATCCGTCTTCACAGGAAATATCAGATTGGCAAGATGAAGAAAACGCTTTTACCACTTTTGACAAATACTCGTCTATGTGGGAAAATATCATCAACAAAGTGATGAGTTTGCCTTTTATAGTAAATGAGGATGGCGAAATAGTTCCTGACATTTTGGACTTTTCTTCGGAAGCAAAAGCCTATTTTACCAATTGGCGCAATGATGCTATTCATGCAGTCAATCAAATCCAAGATGACGGCTTGGTGGATAGCAGAATAATGAAAGCTCCGATGATTACAGCACGATTGGCTTTGGTTATGCAAATCTTCCGCTGGGCTTGTGGTGAGGTTCATAAAGATTTTGTGGACATCGATTCAATCAAATCAGCTATTGCATTAAGCGATTACTTTGAAAGTTGTTATGCCGACATTCAGAAATATATGTTGGTAGAGGGCATTGAACCACAAAAGAAAGAATTGCTTGATTGTCTTTCTGCAACATTCACAACTGCCGATGCCATTCAAGCAGGAAAAGAAGTGGGGCTTTCCGAACGCTCTGTAATGTATTCTTTGGTCAGCCTTACCACGAATAAGATAATCAAGAAAATTAAGAGAGGGGAATATGAGAAACTGCAATAACCTATCCCCATTGCATCTTGCAGTTGTTGCAGTTTGCACTTTCGTATCATCCGTTTTCCTGCAAAACTGCAAGAACTGCAAACTGCACGGACTGCAATTATAAAAAATATCAAGCATGAATGAATACCGATTTACCCTTCAAAAATATAAGCGAGGCTCTAAACTTTCATGTCCTCAGTGTGGAAAGAAACAATGTTTTATACGTTACGTTGATACTCAAGGGGAAGTTTCGTTTCCTGACTATGTAGGCAGATGCGACCATGAGCAGTCGTGCAAATACCATTATACGCCCTCTGATTATTTCAAGGATAATCCAACGCTGATAGAAAAAGGTTCCAATTATGGCATTGAACATGCTAAGCCACAGCCACATTCATTGCCACCTACTTCCTTTATTGATAAAGAACTAATGGAGCGAACACTTACCAATTACACAATGAATCCTTTGTACATTTATCTGGTAGGTATATTGGGCAAGGATGAAACAAAGCGAATATTCCATTTATATCGTGTTGGCACATCAAAAAAATGGGGCGGCTCTACTGTCTACTGGCAGATTGATAGGCAAGGCTACGTGCGAACCGGAAAGATAATGTTGTATGATTCAACAACAGGACATCGGACAAAAGAGCCGAGAAGTTATGTAAGTTGGGTACATACCGAGTTGAACCTTGTCGACTACAATCTAAAGCAATGTTTGTTTGGTGAGCATCTGTTGTCTGATAATCCTGCCAAACCGATTGCTATAGTAGAGAGTGAGAAGTCTGCTTTGATAGCCACTCATTATATGCCGGAATTTATATGGCTGGCTACTGGTGGAATGCACGGCTGCTTCAAAGCAGATGCGGTTGGTGTATTAAAAGGTCGGACGGTAATGTTGTGTCCGGACTTAGGAGCAAAAGAGATTTGGCAATCCAAGATGGCTATGCTCTTCTCCGTTTGCTCAAAGGTTATAATGAGTGACACATTAGAACAATGCGCTACTGATGAACAACGAAAGAAAGGATTGGACATTGCCGATTTCCTCTTGATGACCGATACACCACAAATGATTCTTTCAAAGATGATACAGCGCAATCCGGCTTTGCAGACGCTCATTGATGAATTGGGGTTAGAACTTATTGAATAACGAAGGAACTTGTTCCGGTCACTTATAGAAAGTCCATAACACAATAAGGACTTTTTGCCTGATAGCAATAAAATCCGGCTACTGCCACACTATGTGAATAGGCACAGGAGCAAGCTCCAATTATTAGAAATACGTATAAAAACGAGATTATGAATACTGATATAAAACAAGCAATGCACGTTGAAGCTGCCAAATCATTTGGCACATCAGAAGCCAACGAGAACGAAAGGCGTTGGAACGAAGATAAGGTCGATTGTAAAAATCAAGACCCTACCAACAATTATGACAAGACCAGAATGAGGCTGAATTTTGAGATTGGTCCCGATGGCAAAATACATCCGTTGGGGTATCAAGAGAAGTCTCTTGAACTCCGTTTGCAGGAACGATTGTTGGAATTAGGTTGGAAGCCATTCAAACCGGACAGTAAGATTCAACCGAACTGTTGCGCCAAATTTGTCTTTGGCGGCAATCATGAACGTACACTTGAGATGGCTTTTGGCAATCAGACCGTCAATTTAGAGAAAGGATCAGACAACAGCCATCTGCACCGCTGCGAGGAAATAGAACTTTGGGCGAAGGATGTTTATGATTGGTGTTCCCGAAGATATGGTCAGGAAAACATTGTCGGCTTTCAGGTTCACCTTGACGAGAGCAGCCCGCATATTCATGCTTTAGTTGTGCCAGTCGGTATCCGGCCTAAAAGCGGTCGTGAGTGTGTCATGTGGTCTGCAAAGTTCGGAAAGAACAGGTTTGAATATGGGCAGATATTGAAAGAAATGCACACATCGCTGTATGAGGAGGTCGGAAGTAAATACGGACTTGAACGAGGAGACAGCATATATGGGCGCAATGTGCAGCATTTGAACAAACGCGATTATATTCGTAAGCTATCAAAAGAGGCAAAACAGGCGGAGAAAGCGGTTAAGGGATTACAGACTATGATACACAGACTGGAATCGCAAATATTCAAGTCTAAATCTCAACTTGAACAGATTGACAAGGAACTGGCTTCCGGTAAAATAGCTCTTGAAGAATACAAATTTCAAAAGGCGGATATACAGAAACAGATTTCAGAATACCAATCCAAACTTGAAGACAAGGCTGACAAACTCCATACAAAAGAGCAGGAATTGAACAAACTGACCCAAGACCTTGAAAAAGCTGGCTCTGTAATACAGCCTTTCAGAAACTACAAAATTGATTTTGATCCACCTTGTATTTCGGGGAAATATCCTCTGTTTATTACGGACAAATGGATTGAGAAACAGAATCAGGAAATAGCCAAGCGTTTCAATTCGATCGTCCGCCAAATAGAGGCTCTCTATAGAAATGAAGCGGAGAGACAAGTGAAGACTGCACAGCAAAATGTATTGGCAGAGTATGGGGAATTTTATCGGTTAAAAAGGGATGTCGAACAACTTTCAAAGAACAACGATGAGTTAAAATCAATATTGGACACCATACTTGACCAACTGTCGAATCCATCACTCCGGTCAAAGATATTCGCCATAGCGGATGCTTTAGCAGGTGGAACTCCTATCAGTGTATCTTCTGGAGGAGGTGACTCTTCATCTGATATCCGATGGGATGGTCGTCAACCCGATGAAGAGGAAGAAGCCTATCGAAGAAGGTGTCTGATGTTTGCGATAGGAATGGTTAAGATTCAGAATAAAAAGAAAAGTTATAGGAGAAGATAAACGTCCTATTTGATGTGCTGTAATTAAAAACTAAAGTTGCAACACATTAAATGTTTTTAACTCATTATGTACAATACATACGCCCCATTATGAGAACGTACCGTTTGAGGTACCAAGTTCGTGGGTGTGGACAACTTTGGGAGAAATTAGTAATTATGGCGAATGTAATAATGTTTCCGTTGATAGCATAACCGATGACGACTGGGTTTTAGAACTTGAAGATTTAGAAAAGGATACAGCAAAAATCATTCAAACACTTTCTAGATCAAAAAGAAGTATTAAAGGAGTACGGCACAGATTCAACAAAGGAGATATCCTATACTCTAAATTACGCACATATCTGAATAAGGTCTTGGTCGCACCACAATCAGGATATTGTACAACTGAAATAATGCCATTCAATTCATACTGTAATGTTTCTTCATATTATCTTAATCATGTACTGCGTTCGGCATATTTTCTTGACTATACGCAACAATGTGGATATGGTGTTAAGATGCCACGCTTGAGTACAACAGATGCTTGTAATGGCATGATTCCATTGCCACCTCTTGCTGAGCAAAAGCGTATTGTGAAAGAAATTGAACACTGGTTCTCTTTGATTGACGTTATAGAAAGTGGAAAGGAAGATTTGCAGGCAACCATCAAGCAAGCCAAGAGTAAGATTCTTGACCTTGCCATTCACGGCAAACTCGTACCACAAGACCCAAACGATGAACCTGCCTCAGAACTGCTCAAACGCATCAACTCGAAGGCAGAAATCACTTGTGATAACGGGCATAAGTGGAAGTTGCCTCAAAGTTGGTGCTGGGCAAAAGGAAGACAAATCTTTTTGCCGATGAAATCTACCAAACCTCATAATGATGAATTTTTGTATATTGATATTGATTCAATTGATAACAAACGGCAGATAATTAATAAAATTAAAAGTATAAAAACAGCTAACGCACCGAGTCGAGCAAGCCGTTATACACAAAAGGGAGATGTTGTATTTTCAATGGTACGTCCTTATTTGCGTAATATTGCTAAAGTTAGTGTGGATGGCTGCATTGCGTCAACTGGTTTTTATGTATGTAGTCCCATTGATGACCTTAATTCCGAGTATTGTTATTACCTTATGATCTCTGATTATGTTGTAACAGGACTAAATCAATTTATGAAAGGCGATAATTCTCCATCCATAAACAAAAGTCATATAGATGAATGGTTATTTCCTTTGCCTCCATTCCCCGAGCAGCAACGTATCGTCCAAAAGATAGAGAAACTATTCTCCCTTCTTGACCATATTAAAAAGTCCTTAGAAGTGTAGTCAAATGCACTTCTAAGGATTATAACGTATTTACCAGTTTACAATCTTATCCACGATTTTTTGCTGTTCGCTGGCTGTTCGGCGGAGATAAATACGAGTGGTTTCTATACTCTCATGCCCCATGAGGTCAGCTAACAGAGCTATGTCATTGAAACGGTCAAGAAAATTCTTGGCAAAACGATGACGAAAAGAATGAGGGTAAACAACCTCTCGGTTCATTCCGTATTTTTCGGCAAAATGTTTGAGTTGGGATGCAATGCCACGAGTAGTAATCCGCTCGCCAAATCTGTTTAGGAAGATATAACCGGAACTTACACCTTTCTCTTTGAGCCATTTGGAGGCTTCCGTGCGTAATGTCTTGGGGATATACAGGCGGCGTATCTTACCGCCTTTGCTATAAAGGTCAAGATACCCTACTTGCACATGTTCCGCTTTGATTTGGAGAAGTTCGCTTACACGTGCCCCAGTAGCAGCCATAAACCAAACCACAAAATACCATTCATCATAGCCATCCGCTTTTAGCTGTGCTTTCAAAAATTTGTAATCGGCATCGCTGATTACGTTTTCCAGAAAGTTCTTCTGCTGAACCTTGACAAACTTTACTTTCAGTTTGTCCTGCTTTGTAAACTCCAAATACTTGTTGATGCCTTGCAGTCGCAAGTTTACCGTTTGTGGTCTGAAGTTCTCCACCAAGTAGCCTTTATAAGCCAACAGATTCTTCTTGTTCACTTCCTTATAGTGAGTAAGGAAATAGTTTACCGTCCACACATACGATGTCACGGTGTTCTTTGCCAAATTAGTTTTGGCAAGATGATTTTTGAATTTTGTTACCATATTACATTGATTAATAATGAGTATGGTAATAATATAAGGTATAGCTGTTATGATATGGGGTGGTTTGAAGCCAACCCATCATAATAAAATGGTTGGTTTATATCGGGCATTATCCGAACTTGCCAAATGGATGGGTAGTTACTCCTATGCAAACTTTATGCAGCTTGACTGATGGAGAAAGGCAAAGTGAGATTGAAAGAGTAAATCTTGATGTCAAGTACCTACGTGGTGAACGAGAAACAAAAACTTTAACAGCAGGAAGATACACTCCTGCTAATACTCTATTGATATTGGTAGATGGCGAAAACTCTGGTGAAGTGTTCCGTACTCCCATCGAGGGTTATCAAGGTAGCACATTCAAACTGTTGTCTATCAACGACAATATGAATACGGATTATGTTTTACAAGTTATCAACTTACATCGTAAGACTTTACGAGAAAACAAGGTAGGTTCTGCTATTCCTCACTTGAATAAAAAACTATTCAAGGCAATCGAAGTACCTATACCTCCTTATAAGGAACAACAAAGAATAGTGAATGCGATAAACCGTGCGTTTCAGCAACTGGATATAATCACGGGAAGTTTATAGACTCTCCGTGATTATATCTAATTGGTCAAAGAGTTGATGAATAGTCTTGATTATTCGTATTTGCTCTGCATTTGGTGGCAAAGGAATGTATGTACTAACAATTTTTTCTTTTGATATGTTAGGCTGTGCTCCACCTCCTCCTAATTTTATAAATTCTTCCTTGTGAGAAAGTAAAAAATAGAAAAGATATTCTTTCTCGATTCCTTCGAATACATCACAGGCACAACAAGCCTGATTTGTTGTGGCAGCAAATGTCAATATACCAATTTTCCCTATTGTTGCACCATACATAGCTATTAGTACACTGCCTATAGGATTCAATTTTACAGATGTTTCATTCAGAGCTTTTTCGGTAATATATTCTGGTATATGTGTGATGTATCCATCATTTAAATCACCTGTTTTAAGCCATGGTATATTGCCACCATAATAAGCTTTATTCAATCTATTTGGTGTGCTTCCAGATTGCCATCTACCAATCTTTCCGAGTTCTACCCATATCCAATTCCGAGGAATATCAAAAGGTATGTTCGGATAATGCCCGTTATCACAAGTGACTTCTGCCTTTGGATTGATGCGTTTGAGCAATTCAGAGGCAGGTTCGTCATTCGGGTCTTGCGGTACAAGTTTGCCATGAATGGCAAGGTCAAGAATCTTACTCTTGGCTTGCTTAATGGTGGTTTGCAAGTCATCTTTACCTCTTTCTATGATGTCAATCAAAGAGAACCAATGCTCAATTTCTTTCAAGATTCTTTGCTGTTCACTAATTGGTGGTAAAGGAATGTGGAAACCCTTCAATACATCAAATGGAGGAATGTTTTTAATAGCAGTACCCTTACTTTCCTTATATGCTTCTTCCTTAAGAATAAAGTCAAAGTAAAGAAGGTAAAACTGTTCTATCTCTCGGCTATAAAGTCTGATAAGCATTAAGGCTTGATTGATTATTCCTTCTTGACTATTCTGAGGCAATACATACGTTTCTCCAATAGTACCTGCACAACTTACGATAATATCATATGGTTGTATAGCAAATCCAATTAGTGAATCATATTTTTCTTTCGTTATAAAATATGAGCCAAGGGTATTATCCTTTTGTATGGCATTCTTTTGTTCATATACTTTGTATGTATCATTACTTTTGGGAACAAACATAGCTTTAGTTAGACTACTTCCGAATGGGCCTTTTTTGTAAAAAGCCAAATCTCCCAATGTACACCATACCCACGAACCTGGCACCTCAAATGGCACCTGCTCATAATGGGGCGTATCAGAAGCCTTTGTAGACTTTTTGCTCTTTTTAATTTTACCCTCTTTTATCAGTCGCTCCTTTTCTGCCTTGATACGTTCAAGGAGAACAGATGCAGGCTCATCATTCGGGTCTTGAGGGACGAGTTTACCATGAATGGCAAGGTCGAGTATCTTTTGACGTAATTTCTTAGTATCCATACCAGTTAATCTATTTGTCCAATTTTTGGTTGGACAGTTTGTGCAGTTCTTGGCTGCACAATTAGTTTTTGTTTATTTGTTTCTCTTCTTCACTCTCTTCAAACTCTTCAATCCACTCCTTTACCTTGGCCTGCAATAGAGCTTTGTTAGGGAGATAGAGCTGATATGCCGAGGCGTATATATTGGCATCTTTGGGTAAGGTAAGTTCCACAAGTGCATCGTTTTTCTCCTTACACAGCAGGATGCCAATTGTCGGCTTTTCAAAATCTTGTTTGACGTGGCGATCGTAATAATTGACATACATCTGCATCTGTCCTAAGTCTTGATGGGTAAGTCTCTCTATCTTCAAGTCTATAAGCACATAACATTGTAGCAAGCGATTGTAGAACACTAAGTCAACATAGAAATGTTGTTCATCAAATGTAAATCTCTTTTGACGAGCCTCAAAAAGAAATCCCTTGCCAAGTTCCAATAGGAATTGCTGCATCTTGCTGATAATGGCATTCTCTAGTTTAGTTTCCGAGTATACAGCATCAGGCTTTAGACCAAGAAACTCTAATGTAATGGGGTTCTTGATAATGTCAGATGGCTTTTCAAGGGTTTGTCCCTCCTGTGCCAACCGCATCACCTCGTCTTTGTTACGTGAGAGCGCAAGACGTTCGTAAAGCGAAGATGCCACTTGCCGGCTGAGTTGTCGCACACTCCAATCTTGTTGTCGGCACTCAATTTCATAGAATCTTCGAGCCATTGGGTCTGTTATACGCATCAATATTAGATAGTGTGACCACGAAAGAGTAAATGATTCTTCTGAAAAGGCTAAACAGTGTTTGTCCTTTTTATCCTGCACTAAATCTTGATCGTATTTCCTTTCCTCATTTTGCAACCTAAGTTTGCTGTTTTCAATTGGCTCGACAGTGTTTAGCCTTTTCGCATAAACTAAATAGAACTGTTTGATGTTTTTTAAAGTTGAATATCCCCAACCGTCTCCTAATCTGTCAGTCAGACGTTTAGAGAGTTCTTTCAGTACAGTCTTTCCGTATTCAGCTCTAATCTCTCCCTTTTGTTCATATTCTACTATATATTGGCCAATATGGAATTTTGTATAGACTTCAGCGATATTGACTGTTGTCGCCACACGTTTCCTTGCCTGAGTGATAAGGTCAACAACTTTTTGAAACAAGTTGTTTATTTCTTGATTGTTTGTGATGATGTCTTTGCCCATAAAATTTAGTCCTCCTCTATATTTGCCAATAACTTTTGCAGCTCTGCCACGGCATTGCTGATAGTATCGCTTTTCTCCTTTATCTCATCCATTAGTTCCGATAATGAGCGGTCGTCCACTTCGCCACCTTGACGAATCCAAGTGATGTCGAGACTGGTTTTGTCGCGAGCCAATAGTTCGTCCACAGCATATTTGCGCCAACGCCCTTGTGGATTATTCTCGGCATCGTATGTTTCTTTTCGTTCGGCTAAGTTACCGGAATTGTAGCAGGAAACGAAATCATCCAAGTGATGTCGTTCCAATTTATTGGTTGCCAAAGTGTGCTTCACATCGGTACGATAGTCATAGAACCAAACCTCTTTAGTGGGTTGCCCCTTTGTAAAGAACAATACGTTGGCTTTCACTCCCTGAGCATAGAAAATACCGGTGGGTAGGCGCAGGATGGTGTGAAGATTGAAATCCTGTAACAAGCGTTTGCGGATAGTTTCACCTGCTCCGGCTTCAAAAAGAACATTATCGGGTAATACCACCGCAGCACGTCCTCCTGTTTTGAGCATCAGCATCATGTGCTGGAGGAAATTCAACTGGTTATTCTTTGTCTCGACATAGAAATCGGGACGGTTAATATCTACCGAACCTGCCGGACGAGTGCCGAAAGGAGGGTTGGCAAGAATCACATCAACAAGCGTGGAAGGCTCTTTCTCCAAAGAATCCTCGCATACAATCGGGCTTCGGTCTGTACCGACACCATGCAGATAGAGGTTCATGGAAGCAAGCGTTACAACTAATGGTGTATTGTCTACTCCATGCAAAGCTTTGTTACGCAGAAAGTCACGCTTTTCCTTGTTGGCGGATTGATCTTTCATATAGTCGTATGCCGTCAGCAGGAAACCTCCAGTACCACAAGCCGGATCACAAACCGTTTCGCCCATTTGTGGAGCGATGCAATCTACCATTGCCTTAATCAATGGACGAGGCGTAAAGTATTGCCCGGCTCCGCTCTTCTTATCCTGACCATTCTTCTCCAAAATGCTTTCATAGATAGCACCCTTTACATCTCCATCCATGATGAGCCACTGCTCTTCATCAATCATCGAGATAACCTTTTTGAGATAAACGGGCTTGTCAATCTTGTTTTGGGCTTTGGTATAAATTGTGCCAATTAGGTTTTCTTGTTCGCTGAGCTGCTTTAGCGTATCTTCATACTGCTTGACCAGATCCAATCCGTCAAGAGAGATTAAGTCCATCCACTGATAACCGGTGGGTATAGCTGATTCCTCTCCAAACATTTCTACATTCTCGGCATCCATCTTCAAAAACAGAAGATAGGTCAGTTGGGTGATATAGTCGGTGAAGCCGATGCCTTGTCCGGCAAGGGTTGTTGCCAAATTCCAAACCTTTTTTGTGAGCGACTGCTCTGTTGCGTTATTTGTTGCCATTATATTATGCTGATTTTCTTAAAACTACAAATGTGTAAAGTGAGTGCAAAGCCTCGTCTGCCTTCTGCATATTACCAAAGGCTCGTATCATTTGAGCCGCTTGGGTTGCATCGTCCTCTCGGATGTCTCTAATAGTGCAAGCTCCATTGGATGCAATATAATCTACAATGCGGCTGATTACTTCTCGCTGTTTGTCTGTTATGTTACGTTGCGTTTGTCCCAGCCACAAGTTGAAGTATTGCTTGGAGGTGGTAACCACGCTATCCAATTTTTCAATCTGATGGTAAGCGAAACGAACCAACTGTATGATATTGGTCAGGGCATCACTTTCTTCCTTTGTTGTGGAACGTCTTACAACCGCTGGATTGACTATGGCATAGGAGTTCCAAAGTTGTTTGGACGTAAAATGGTTATTCGCCATTTTGAGTTTATTCTCCAAGTCCTTCAACATTGAATAAGTGATTGGCTCTCCTTCATTATTATATATAATGCGTAAAGCTTCTATCTCGTCACTATGTTCTTTGCAGAACTCCTCGAATGCCTCCGTCGTACTTTTTGCTTCTTCTACGGAGAAACCTTTTGAGATAAGCGTGTCCTCGCCCGGCATCAATGTATTGACAAATCCGGCAGCAAGGATAAGCAAATATCTTCTGGCATCCGCATGATTTGCAAGTGGAGAAACCAATCCTTTGCGTTCGCTATTGGGTTCATTTGCATTTATAAAAGGAGGAAGTGTGTCGTTTTCAAGCGCAGTGTAGATTCTTGCCGACAATTCCTTCATATCACCGTGAGCCAAGTTCTCAAACTCTTTTCGTTGAGAATTATCAGCTCTGTTATAGATTCGGGCAAGTGTTGCTGCAAGCCGTTTCAGATATTCATCGGGGATATAACCATGACTAATCCGTTCCAATAATTCTTTGAGGGTAATGGTCTTTGTCGTAGGCTCATCAGTTGCTGTAGGGACAGTCTTTTCGTGTTCTGTAACACCCACAGCATCCACCAAGTAAAAGCAATCCTTGCTAAAGGCATTTGGAGTAACATTGCGTAGCTGCTCATCTCCGATGGTACGCACGCCACGACCTTTCATCTGAACATAAAGAGATTGGGACTCTACATCACGCATAAACATCACCACCTCCAGCGGTTTTACGTCCGTACCTGTTGCAACCAATGTGCAAGTCACGGCAATACGGAAATCCTTATCGTTTCGGAATTGTCGTATCAGTTCATTGCTATCTCCTGCCGAATAAGTGATTTTCTGAACGAAACGGTCATCAGTACGTCCAAACACTTCTTTCGCTATCTGCACTATGTTGGTGGCATGGGCTTCGTTGAGAGCAAATATCAAAGTCTTGGGCAGATAGTCCATATTTGGTTCACGCTGTGGGTCGTTGAACATCTCGGTATAGACCGCATCACGATAAGTGGAGAGTATTAGTTTGATTTGTGCCGGGTTGATAATGCTTCGGTTCAGTTCTTTATTGGTGTAGGTCTTTGTCTCTTTGTTGCTGATTGTTTTTATCTCTCCTGTATAGCGAGTCTCCTCTTTTACTTTTTCTCCTTCCAATATAGCTCCACCGTTTTCGGTAGCTTCTGTCTTGATGCGATATACACGGCAATCCACATTTACACCGTCCACAATACTCTTTTCCAAAGTATAGTTGACGATACGATTGTTATTGAAGAATGCTATTGTTTCTGGAATAGGGGTTGCCGTCAGTCCCACTAGTTTTGCCGTGTCAAAGTATTCGAGTACCTTGCGCCAGTTTCCATAGATAGAGCGGTGGCACTCATCTATGATAATCATGTCAAAGTAATCGTGGGGCAAATTCGGATTATCAGGCAAGGCGACTTCTTCCGTTAGTTCGTTGTCGTCATCATCATCCGTATCTTCTATGGCTTCTCCTTTCAAGAAAGAGAAAAGGCGTTGTATGGTTGATATAACTACATTGCTATCAGCAGGAATGGAAGCAGAACGAAGACGGTTGACAGTGAATATTGTGTTGAAAGCATCACCGTTTTCAGTCAATCGGAATGTGCCAAACTCTCCTTCAGCTTGTTTTCCAAGATTGTTCCTATCCACAAGGAACAAGATTCTGCGCATAGGAGTGTATGACAACATACGATATGCAGCAAGGCAAGCCGTATATGTTTTACCTGCACCTGTGGCAAGAACCATCAATGCACGATTTTGACCTGTGCGAAAACTTTTCTCCAGTTCTGTAACGGCTTCATATTGGCAATTACGCAACCCTTTTTTGCGCAGAGTAGGTAGTCCGGCAAAATAATCATTTATTCCCAACTTCTTAACCAGTTCGTGCGGTGTGGGTATAGTCATTATTTGGATGAAACAAGCATCCTTTTCGCGAAAATCACAGAAATATAATTCCTTGCCGTTGGAGGTAAAGATAAAGGGTAATGGCTTCTGATACGTTTGGTAGATATTGGGTACACTTTTAGCATATAGTGCAGCTTGCTCACACACTTTTGCCGAGAAAGCGTCCGTTTCTTCACGCTTGGCTTCAAGCACACCAACAGCCTTCCCATTTATAAAAAGGAAATAATCGGCTTCAAGATTACCTTTTAGCAATCCTTCCCTTATGGCTACAGCCGTACAAGTCGGTTCATATTCTTCTCGGTTTATAACTTTCCAACCGGCTTCGGTCAGCCATTGGTCAATTTTAATTCGAGCTTTTTCTTCCGGTGTCATATATTCCTATATTTTTATATTATCAGAAGTTGTAGTGTAAAAATAATTGATAACGACAAACGCTATTGACGTTCGTTTTTGTCCGTTATCAATTCTTTTAAATCCACTTGAAGTATTTCCGCAATCTGCTGTAACGTATCCAAATTGGGCTGGATTCTATTACAAGCATAGGCATTAACCATGCTAAAACTTTTGTCAAGTTGTTTGGCTAGCCATGTCTGCGAGATACCTTTGTCTGTCAAGACTGCCTTTATTCTATTTAGCTTCATTCTTAGATGTAATTTTATTCTGCAAATATAGTGAATTATATTCAATAGTCTGGGTCCTTTTTCGTATTTTTGTAAGTGTCAAAAGAATCTCTAAGCGTATGATGGATAACTTTAAGGAGAAATACGACACACTTGTCAGAAAATACGACAGCCTTCTTGCGGAAAACGAAGAATTGAAATCAATCCTTCGGCAATACGGCATTGCCTATTCTACTACAAACAGAATGGATGAGGAATCAGTATTCTCTTCTATCTCATTTCCTCCTGTATATTTCTCTCTTGATGAGAAAATAGAATTATTCCATAGCTTTTTCAAAGGAAGGGATGATGTATTTGCACGACGATGGTTCAGCAAAACCACAGAAAAAGGTGGCTATCAACCAGTCTGTATCAACGAATGGCGTAGAGGAATATGCGACAAGAAAAAACATAAATGTACGGAATGTCCCAACCGTAATTTTGCGTCATTGACAAACCAAGACATATATCGTCATTTGGAAGGTAAAGACGAAAACGGATGTGATGTTATCGGCCTGTATGTCATCACTCCGGATAATAAATGCTCTTTTCTGTGCGCTGATTTTGATGACAAAAACTGCACTCACGGATATAAGGATGATGTGTTGGCATTCGTTTCTGTTTGTCGAGATTGGAATGTCCCATGTAGCATTGAGCGTTCAAGGTCTGGAAATGGAGCACATGTATGGGTCTTCTTCACTGATGCGATTCCAGCTATTAAAGTGAGACGGTTTGGTAATATCATTCTTACGGAAGCTATGAAGCGGAATGGAAGAATTTCTTTTGATTCATACGACCGTTTCTTTCCAAACCAAGATAGAATACCGGAAGGAGGATTTGGAAATCTAATAGCACTACCATTACAAGGTGGAGCAAGAAAAGTGGGAAACAGCGTTTTTGTTGATGATAAATTTCTTCCATTCAAAGACCAATGGGCATATTTGTACAATGTCAAGAGAATTGACGAATGTGTCGTGGATAGATTGTTGGTTGAACATCAACAAGAGGATTTTGGAGCATTAGCCACATCTTCGGAAGCAAAGCCTTGGGAAATACCTATTGTACAAGAAGTCGCACGGACAGACTTTGATAGTAAACTTAAAATCAACAAATCCGACAATATTTATATCCCATTAAGTTCAATTTCCAGCAAGGTGATTAATCAGTTGAAGCGATTTGCCGCCTTCAAGAATCCTGATTTTTACAGTAAGCAGGCAATGCGTATTTCAACATATAACATTCCACGCATTATCTGTCGCGCTGATTTCAATGATGAGTTTCTTGTTATGCCTCGGGGGTGCGAAGAGGCTATAATAGCCATGTTGTCTTCTCTAAGTATTGATTATGAAATAATTGATAAAACCAACCATGGCAAATCTATTGCGATAGCCTTTAAGGGTAAAGAACGTGATGAGCAGTTAGAAGCCATTAATTCACTTATGCCCCATACAAATGGAGTATTGTCGGCAACAACCGCTTTTGGAAAGACTGTTACAGCGGCAGCATTGATTGCCCAAAGAAAGATAAATACACTTATCTTGGTACATTCTAAAGCATTGCTTATGCAATGGCACGAACGCCTTTCTGAATTTCTTGATATTGATTTCATAGATGATAACGTACCTAAGAAACGTGGTAGAAAGAAAGTCTTTTCTCCAGTCGGAAGTCTTGATTCAACTTCAAATACATTGCATGGAGTTGTTGATGTGGCTCTTATGCAATCTTGCTTTGAAGATGGTGAAGTCAAGTCTTTTGTACAAGATTACGGAATGGTTATTGTTGATGAATGTCATCATGTATCTTCAATAACTTTTGAAAATGTTCTAAAACACGTTACGGCTCATTATGTTTATGGGCTTACTGCCACTCCAATTCGCAAAGACGGACTACAGCCAATTATTTTTATGCAATGTGGCCCGATTCGATTTTCAGTTGATGCTAAGGCACAGATACAAAAACAATCGTTTCAACGTTATCTTGTGCCGAGGTTTACTTCGTATCGACCCGTTACAGACGACAAACATACATTTACGGCACTCTCACAATCACTTGCGGAATCTGAGATGCGAAATAATCTCATCATAGAAGATGTTCTTAACGCAGTAGCCTCAGGTCGTACACCAATTATACTGACAAGTAGAACTTCTCATGTCGAGTTGATTACGAAAATGCTTGAACCACAAGTAGCTAATGTTATAAAACTTACAGGAGAGGGTACGAGCAAACATAAACGTGAAATTATACAAAAACTACAGGATATTCCACGGGACGCTCCTCTTGTAATAGTCGCTACAGGAAAATATGTAGGAGAGGGCTTTGATTATCCAAGGCTTGATACACTATTTCTTGCTCTTCCTATTTCGTGGAAAGGATTGGTTGCCCAATATGCAGGTCGATTGCATAGAGAGAATGAAGGTAAAACAGATGTTCGCATTTATGATTATATTGACATACACGAACCTGTGTGCGAAAGTATGTATCGTAAACGGCTAAAGGGATATTCAGCCATTGGTTATCGTGTTCTTACGAAAGAAGTATCGACTTTATTTGATGCGACTGAGGACTTGCATTTATCATCGTGTGAAGGGCAAATCTTCAATGGGAATACGTTCCGTTATCCCATTGTTCAAGAATTGAAAAGCTCAAATCAATCTGTTGTAATATCATCTCCAAGACTTTACCGTGTAGAGCGGAACGCGCTTATAAAAAACTTGCTTGAACTTCAGGCAAATGGTATTGATGTTGCTATTTTTACAACAACCGAGAACGAACAAACCGAGTATCTAAAGAATCAAGGGTTATTCATAAGGATTGTTCCAAAACTATCGTTATGCGCCTGTATCATTGATAAAACGGCCATCTGGTATGGTAGTGTTAATGTTCTTGGATATTCAACAGAAGAAGACAGTATCATTAAAATTTCAGATACCAAACTAGCAAACGAACTATTGAATGTCATATATGATAAGGGGTTGGCCTAATCTTATTATGCGAAACATGCATAAATTTAATTTTGCTAATGGGTCTGCACATTGTACTTTGCCAAAATATTTTCGTCTATTTCAATCTTATGCCGTCCTGTGGTTGTACGCAGATTCTTTCTAACAGTATCAAATGTGGAATTGGCAAACCACTCTGCAAATGTCGCCATTACAAATGATGTAGTCATATCTCTACCTATATTATATTGAAAAGCGATATTCCAAGCAAAGTTCTTCAACGAGATTTGAGTGAGGGACGTGCGCTTCTTGATATGAATTTCGGTTGCAGAAAGCACTTGACGGTTAATTGCAAAATAGCGGACAGATTCGCATATTTGGTAAATCTCTATTTCCTCCAAATCAAACCGTTTAAATGTATCTCGTGTGTATCTCAGGATAGCATTCAATTTTTCATCTTCTTCTCTTTCTTTTTGCCATTGGTATTGTTGTTGCTCACGTTGGTATTCATAATGAAATAGCTCCAGTCGCTTTTTCTGGACTTCTTCATTGTTTGAGGTAGGTGAATACGCTAAAGGCTGTGTCTTTTTACTCACACACTTTTTGACAGATATTAGCAATGATGGAGGAATTGCATCAACAAGATACCTTGCTAAGATAATGCAAAGATGGTGTAGTAGTTTTTGTATGACATATCCGATGACCATAACTAATGGAATCAAACTCATTCGTATTCCAAGCATATTGCATACTTGAAACGCTATCATTGAAGCTAATAGCACCATAGTAACCTCGATTATCAGAGAGTGAAGTATATCTTGTTTTTGCTTCATACCTATTATTGTTTATTTTCCCTATGCAAAGGTACAATAGATTTTCATAAAAAACGATAGACAAATCGTAGGTGTATTTTTGCAATCACATAGTAATCAGTGATTTTTGAAAGCAAAACCATAACAAGAGAAAATATCCAAGACTATTTGAAAACAAGAGAAAACAGAAATCACACAAAATAGCATAGTTAAACTAAGTTAAAGTTTTCCTGTGGCGGTTTTTCTGCTTTTTCTAAGGCTTAAATATGTAGTAACTGGAGCAAAGTAATCATATCTGTACCAAGCAATATATAATGTATTGATATTCAGTAATGATTATCTTTGAGGAAGTGAAGTAAGTTGCAACAAACAACGATAATGAAAAAATAATCTGTGTAGTAGTTACACAGATTATTTTTTTTAACGTCCTCTTCCTTCATTCCATTATCCCCAATAATCCAAAATTCAGACTCTAAATTCTACTCACACACGAAAGCTAAGGATAATAAAGGGTGATTAATTCTCGAACCTTTAAGACATAGGTTCAGCCTCCCTATCCATTGTTATATTCCTCGTTTTCTTATCAATATTTTTCAATTCGAAAAAATACAGGGAAAGCGTTCAAAATGAATTTACCCTCTCTCCTAAAAAATTACCGGGCCTATTTGCTTTTTGCAATAGACCCGGTAACATTATATTAGATTCTATACTTCCCAATTACAGGAGGTACTGCGAACTGATAGACTTATTCTCGTAGACCCGACGAATAGTATCGGCAAACAAGTCAGCGATACTGAGGATATGTACCTTATCGCATTTTTTGGTGTAAGGAATACTATCCGTGAAAATCAATTCGGTCATAGAAGAGTTTTGAACCCGTTCGCTGGCAGGGTCGCTCATCACGGCATGAGAAGCTATGGCACGTACCGAAAGAGCTCCTCTGCTCATCATTAAATCGGCTGCTTTGGTTATCGTCCCGGCCGTATCGACCATATCGTCTACCAAAATGACATTCTTTCCTTCTACATCTCCTATCACGGTCATGCTTTCTACCACATTGGCCTTAGCCCGTTGTTTATGGCATAAAACCAAAGGCACACCCAAGTATTTGGCATAAGTACTGGCTCGTTTGGAACCACCCACATCGGGGGTAGCAACCACCATATCTTTCAATTTCAAAGACTGAATATAGGGAATAAATACAGACGAAGCATACAAGTGGTCTACCGGAACATCGAAGAAACCTTGTATTTGATCGGCATGCAAGTCCATCGTTATAAGGCGATTGATACCTGCAACGCTCAATATATCGGCCAACAATTTCGCAGCAATGGAAACACGTGGCTTATCCTTGCGATCTTGGCGAGCCCACCCGAAATAAGGAACAACAGCTACAATCGACTTGGCAGAAGCTCGTTTGGCAGCATCGATCATTAATAACAATTCCATCAGATTGTCGGAATTAGGGAAAGTGGATTGAACCAGGAATACATGTGCGCCACGAATTGACTCTTCATAGGAAACAGCAAACTCACCATCAGCAAAGTGGGTGATGTTCATGTTTCCCAGAGGACAATTGAGACTTGCGCAGATTTTCTCTGCAAGGTATCTCGAGTTAGTTCCGGAGAATACCATAAAGGGTGCTTTTTCGCTCATTTTGTAATAGATGTTACCTATTTGTTAATTTGCCTGCAAAGGTAGGAATTTCTCTTATTATTTAGAAGGACTTATTGTATAAAAAATATTTTTCTCTCCAACTTATCGGAAATATTTGTAGATTTGCTTTCTGAAAACAGTTAATAGTCAAAAATGAGTTCACGTTTTCCTTTATATATAATAGGTATAGTGTTGTTTACCTCTTTTTTTTCGTGCACTGATATGGTGCCGACCAAAGAGGTGCGCCTGATTGATTCTTTAAACGGGAAAGCGTATACTTATCGTTATCGAAGCTTGGATTCCTCCTATAAATATGCCAATGAAGCTTATCAACAGGTAAATTTTTATAAGTCGGGGAAAGCGGAGGCATCTAATAATCTCGGATTCTGTGCTTTTATGGCGATGGATTTTGACCGGGCGGAAGCGTTGCATAAGGAAGTATATAAACTGACTAAAAATGAGCTTGAACTGTTGATTGCTGATATCGGACTGATGAAGATTTGTCAGCGGACAGCTATGAACAAAGAATTTTATGATTATCGTAACAGTGCGCTCCGGCGTATGAAACGTATTCGGGAAGAGAGTGATTTGTTTGCTGACCGCCACGAGGCACTTCGACTGGATTATGCTTTCACCGAATTTTTCATTGTGTCTTCTATTTATTACTATTATCTTCAGCAAAGGCAGGAAGCCATCGCATCTCTCAATCAGATCCCGGAAGATGAAGTATTGGCAGATACGAATCAGTTGCTTTATTATCATTATATCAAAGGATCGGCTTCATTGGTGGAAGCCACCAAGCCGGAGGACAGGAAAATGCGTGAGTTCGACCAGCTATATATTACCTGGCGGACTGCGGTTCAGACTAATCATCCTTATTTCGAAGGAAATGGTCTGCAAGGGTTGGCTAATCTGATGGTTTCTCCCAATAACTTCGAACTCTTCCGAACAAGGAGGGGATATGCGCTGGATCAGTTCGGTTTTCCTGTAGATTCGCTTTTGCCTTTGCGAATGGCACAGCTTGCGCTTGAAAAATTCCGGGAGTATAATGATTTGTATCAGATTGCCGGTGCGTATGTATCTATCGGTAAGTATATGAATGAGCACGGACGTTATTCGGAAGCATTGGATACGCTTACAAAAGCGTTAGATTGTGTGAACCAACACCATATGCTTTATTATCATCATGCAGTGGATACGTTGGACAAGTTGCGTATTTATGCGGAAGGAGATACGACATATACTGGAGTTCCGTGGATTATGGAGGAAGACGTAAGGACGGTGCCTGAATGGATTTCGAGGATTCGGGAACAATTGAGTGTATCGTATGCCGGGCTTGGAATGAAGTATGCTTCTGATTACAACCGAAATATATATCTGGATATTCTGAATTATACCCGTCAGGATAAAGAGTTGGAGAGTCGTTATCTTTCGTTGGAATCCGATTCACGACAAATGACGCTTGTACTTTCTTTGGTTATTGCCGGACTTGTACTGG